>PVMK01128876.1_pt1 | contig 26627 bp, 23 predicted proteins | sample 1853481 | NCBI WGS metagenome assembly PVMK01 (sample SAMN08533507, study PRJNA380276) | Marine sediment metagenome, whole genome shotgun sequencing project. | reverse complement strand
TCTAGGATTATTCGGTTTGGCCAAAAAGAAATTCAGCCCCATGTAATGGCATGGGAAGAGAACGGCGCGTCCCAACTCAGCGCCACCTGGCAGGACCCGAATTTTGACCCCGCCGAATCCGCATTTTACTACGTTCGCGTATTGCAGATTCCAACCCCCAGGCACTCACTCTACGACGCCCTTGCCCTGGGCCGGGAACACGCCGGCGACCGCCCTGACACCATCCAGGCGCGGGCGGATTCTTCACCTATCTGGTACAGCCCCTGATCAGGTAAGCAAAACCCATTGCCGTGGGCGGCTTGCTGGGGCTGGGCGCCGGCTGGTGGCAGTGGGTTTTGCTTACCTGATCAGGGACTGTACCAGATAGGTGAAGAATACGCCCGCTCCGCCGTCCGCCAGCGGGTGGGGGTTGGCTTAGTAGCCAAGCGCGCCAAATTGTTTAACCAGCTCTTTGGGGTGCGCGCCGTTCTCTTCCCATGCCATTACATGGGGCTGAATTTCTTTTTGGCCAAACCGAATAATGGGTTCGACCATTTGCAGGTGCTCTCCAGATAAAAAGCTTGCCCCGGTAGCTGGAATACGGCCATAGTTTTCTCCGGTTGGCCTGTGGAGCCTGCAGGGGGTCATCTAGTTGTCGAGAATACTCTCGAAGTGATTGAAATACAATATATTATGAGTTGATACTATTGATACTAACTGGTCTGTATGTAGCTAATAGCGTCGGATATCGATGTCCTCTGGCTATTCAGATAAATAAATATGAGTTAGTATTATATTTATTGAGGTAATGGGGGGATGCTGTTGAGCAATTTATTAGAGCTGGGCCCTGTACTGGTTGCCAATCGCGGCGAAATAGCCTGTCGGGTGATTAACTCGGCCAAAGCGCTGGGTTATGAAACCGTTGCTGTTTACTCGGATATTGATGTCGGTGCACGTCATGTCGGCCTGGCCGATTTTGCTGTGTGCATCGGTCCCGCCCCGGCCGGCGAATCCTACCTGTGTATTGAAAATATTATGGCGGCCGCCAGGCGCAGCGGAGCGAAATCGATACATCCGGGTTATGGCTTCCTGTCCGAGAATGCGGCGTTTGCCCAGGCCTGCGAAGAGGCCGGCCTCATATTTATCGGGCCATCTACCCACGCCATTGAGGTGATGGGCAATAAAGCGACCTCCAAAAGAGCGATGCTGGAGGCGGGAGTGCCCTGTATACCCGGCTATCAAGGGCGTGATCAGTCAGACGCGACTTTGATTATGGAGTCCAGGGCCATTGGCTTTCCGCTGATGGTCAAGGCGGCTGCTGGTGGTGGCGGTCGTGGCATGCGCCTGGTGCACGATGAAGCGACGCTAGCATCGGCCATTCAATCCGCGCGTTCAGAAGCGCTGAATTCCTTTGGCTCAGAAGAACTTATTATCGAGCGTGCGCTTATGGCGCCGCGGCACGTGGAAATACAGGTTTTTGCCGACTCATTGGGTAACGTGGTACACCTGTTTGAGCGTGACTGCTCCGTTCAGCGCCGCCATCAAAAAGTGCTGGAAGAAGCGCCCTCGCCTGCGGTAAGCCCTCAAATTCGCTCGGCGATGGGCGCGGCGGCGATCAGCGCTGCGAAAAGTGTCGATTATGCAGGCGCTGGTACGGTTGAGTTTTTGCTGGATAAGGAGGGTCAGTTTTATTTCCTGGAAATGAACACCCGCCTGCAGGTAGAGCACCCGGTCACAGAAATGATTACCGGTCTGGATCTGGTTGAATGGCAGCTTCGCATTGCATCAGGTGAGCGCCTGCCCCTGGGGCAGGATGATATTTCGATTGATGGCCACGCTATAGAAGCGAGACTGTATGCCGAGGATCCCGCAAATGATTTTCTACCCGCGTCTGGTACTGCGCTTCTTTGGGAAGTACCAGAAGCCGAAGGTGTGCGTGTAGACCACGGCCTGTTGGAGAATCAAGAAATATCCCCATTTTATGACCCGATGATCGCCAAGCTTATCGCCCACGGCAAAACACGTGAGGAGGCGAGGCGAAAGCTGGTTAAAGCCCTGGTGAATACACAGATACTGGGCTTGCCGACGAATCGAGAGTTTTTGCTTGATGCGCTGAGCCATCCACAGTTTTGTGCCGGTGATTTCTCCACGGCATTTATTGGCGAGCACTTTCCTGAGCAGGTGCTAAGGGCCCAGAAATCAGATGACGCCGATTATGCACTGATTGCGGCCTTGCTGTGTAGGCTCCGGCAGGAAGAGCAGCAACAATCGGTGGTGAATCACCTGACGGGCATCGAGCAGTGGTCGAATAGTTCCGACCTTGGTTCCAGTCTGCTGATTCGGCTTGGTGACGGGCGCGAGAGAGAGTTAAGAGTCTCCTTTCACAATGCCGGCCAGCGGTATTTGGTGGAAATCGATAACACAGAAATAGTGATCATCATTCATGCAATGGACAGTAGCAGTGCACGGGTTGAAATTGCCGGCATGATGGAGACTGTCCATTTTGTGCGTGCGTCATCCAATAGCATCAGTGTGGGTATCAGGTCACGCACACTAAATGCGGAGGATATTTTGCTTTCATGTGAGCGTACTTCTGCCGACGAGGATGACGGCTGCGTTTTGGCGCCCATGCACGGCAATATTTTGTCGGTGAACGTCACAGAGGGGCAAGTTGTGGAGAAAGGCGACTCCCTGCTCATACTGGAAGCGATGAAGATGGAGCACAAGATCACCGCGGCTATTGGTGGGACAGTGGCCAACTTGAGTGCCAAAGAGGGGCAGCAGGTTGCGTTAAACAAGCTACTGTTGGAAATCGTGCCGCCCGGTGACGCAGCCGAAGACTAATTGAAGAGCACTGTAATGAGTAGCGGTTGGAATTCAAAAAAGGTGATAAAAATTGGCGGCGCGGCGGGCATGTGGGGTGATTCGATGCTGGCCACAAAGCAGCTGATTGATGTTCCCGGCATGAATTACCTGATGTATGAAAGCCTGGCGGAAATTACCATGTCCATTCTGACTCGCGCGCATGCGCGAGACCCCGGCAGGGCTACGGCATTGATATCATCAATACCATGATCGTCGGTCGAATGAATTCGACCCCACATATTTAGTAGGATGTAAGCGATATGCCAGTTTACAAAAGCAAGGTAGATGTCGACAGCGACGATTTTGCGAAAAATCGGGTAGAACAACTTGATCGCATTGCACAATTAGATGCATTGAAGAAAGTCGTCAGTGATCTGTCTATTGCCAAAAGAGAGAAATTTGAAAAACGGGAGCAGTTGTTGCCGCAAGAGCGCCTGGCAAGATTATTGGATCCCGGCATGCCGTTCTTTGAGGTTGGCGTGCTGGCCAACTACAACCCAAACGACCCCAAATCTATCCCCGGGGGCAATATCATTGCGGGAATAGGTTTTGTGTCCGGCGTGCGCTGCGCTATTTGTGTGTCAAACAGCGCCATTGCCGCCGGCTCACAGACCACGGGTGGCTTTAATAAAATGATACGCCTGCAGGATATGGCCTCTAAGCATAAACTGCCCTTTATCCAGTTGGTCGAAAGCGGAGGCGCAAACTTACTGGAGCAGAAAGTCGACTTTTTTGTTTTAGGCGGAAGGTTCTTTCGCAATCTTGCCCGCCTTAGTGCGCAGGGCCTGCCGGTCATCACCATTTTGCACGGTGGTTCGGTAGCGGGTGGCGCCTATATGCCCGGTTTAAGCGACTACGTCATTGCCGTTAAAAAACGAGGCAAGGCCTTTTTGGCGGGAACCGCCCTGTTGAAAGCGGCAACGGGTGAAGAGTGTGACGACGAAGAACTGGGCGGAGCTGAAATGCACGCCAGTATATCCGGTTTAGCCGAATACCTGGCCGAGGACGATACCGACGCGGTGCGAATTTGTCGCGAACTGGTGGACAAGCTGGGCTGGAGCCTGCAGCAGCCATCCACCCGGGCCGATAACGTGGAACCGATCTATGATATCGACGAATTGACTGGGATTGTCCCTATGGATTATCGCATTCCATACGATGTGCGAGAGGTTATCGCCCGTATTGTGGATGGTTCTGACCTGCTGGATTTCAAGCCCCTGTACGGTCCGCACACCGTTTGTGTGCAGGCAAAAATATTTGGTTACCCCGTCTCATTTATCGGTAACAACGGCCCTATTGATAACGAGGGCGCGACCAAGGCCACGCATTTTATCCAGGCGAACTGTCAATCCGATACGCCCATTATCTACCTGCAGAATACCACCGGGTTTATGGTCGGCAAGGATTATGAGCAAAACGGCATGATCAAGCACGGTTCCAAAATGATACAAGCGGTATCGAATGCGACTTCAGCACAAATCACCCTGATGATAGGCGCCAGCTTCGGTGCCGGAAATTATGGTATGTGTGGCAGGGGCTACGACCCCGACTTTTGCTTAAGCTGGCCTAACCAGCAAACAGGACTGATGGGTGGACAGCAGGCAGCAAAGACCATGGCAGTGGTAATGGAAGAGTCCGCCAAACGAAGAAATGAAGCCCTGGATCCCAAGATGATGGAAGCCCAGGAAAAGGCCATAGTTGAACACTTTGAGTCTCAAACTGATGCCTTTTATACCTCGGGTTTGGGCCTGGATGACGGGGTTATCGACCCGCGTGATACCCGTAAAGTGTTGGGTTTCTTATTGGCTACTATAAAAGCGGGGAGAGCGCGGGAGCTGCATCCAAATAGTTTTGGCGTTGGAAGAATGTAGTCCAGGGCAACAGGAAAATTTAGCGCAGAGCGTCATGTGCGGTACTTGATGCTTCTTCAATAGCAGAACATATCATCATGAAAAGGCGGAAATAATCATGGCTTCGATACTGGATCCAGTACTCAATACAGATGAGCACAAAGCGATTAAACGCACGGCGTTACAAATCATCGAAAAAGAGGTTAATCCGTATATCGATGAATGGGAAGCCAATCCGCCATTTCCAGCCCATCAGGTGTTCAAGAAATTCGGTGAAGCAGGGCTATTGGGCATCAACAAGCCGGTGGAATTTGGCGGGATGGGCCTGGATATTACCTATGCCATGGCATTTGGCGAGGCAGTGGGTCACATTGAGTGTGGCTCTATTCCGATGGCGATAGGCGTACAAACAGATATGGCGACGCCAGCCCTGGCCAAATTTGGTTCTGACGAGCTGCGCCATGAATTTTTGGCGCCGGCAATCTCCGGCGACTATGTCGCCTGCGTCGGTATTTCAGAGATACATGCGGGTTCCGATGTGGCGGCGATCAAGACGCACGCGCGAAAGGATGGTGATGACTATGTGATCAACGGTTCGAAGATGTGGATCACCAACTCATTGCAGGCGGATTTTATGGTGGCCCTGGTGAACACCGACCCCGATGGTCTGAAGCACCAGAACAAATCACTTATTGTTATTCCAATGGATACCCCGGGCATAACCAAGAGTAATAAACTTGATAAGCTGGGTATGCGATCATCCGATACGGCGCAAATATTCTTCGAAGATGTACGCGTTCCCCAGCGCTACCTTATAGGTGAGGAAAATAAGGGTTTTACCTATCAAATGATTCAGTTCCAGGATGAGCGCCTAATTGTCGGCCCGGGCGCAATCGCCAGTATGGAACGAACAATCCAGGAAACGATTGATTATGCAAGCCAGCGGGAAATATTCGGACGTCCCCTTATCAGCAAGCAGGTTGTGCAGTTTCGCCTGGCGGAACTGAAGACTGAAGTTGAAGCGCTACGGGGTTTACTGGTGCTTTGTCTCGATAAATACCTGGCCAAACAAGACGTCACCATGCTGATCAGTATGTTGAAGCTAAAGATAGGGCGCCTGGAGCGGGAGGTGGCAGACAGTTGTTTGCAATATTTCGGTGGCATGGGCTATATGACAGAGACACCTATATCACGCTACTACCGTGATATCCGCCTGCATTCTATAGGCGGCGGTGCCGACGAGGTCATGCTGCAAATTATCAGCAAGTATATGGGCACATTCTCCTAACCCACAGAATTATCGAGCGTTACTATGAAAACTCTTCCGAAAACCAGCGAAAAACTTCAACTAAAACTGGATCGTTCGGTGCTGCATATTACGTTGAACGACCCAAAATTCGGCAATGCATTATCCGAAGATGTGGGGGAGGATTTGACTCGTGTGTTGACCGCGCTAAGGCACTCGGATGAAGTGTCTGCTGTTGTTCTGCGAGGGGCCGGTAAAGTATTTTGTGCCGGAGGTAATCTAAAGGGCTTCGCAGAAAAATACCACGGTGAAAGTATTGATATACCACAGCTGAAACACGAGATCGCCAACACCAATTGGCAGGCGGGACGGAAAATATTCAACGGCTTTAATCGCCTGCCGCAGACGGTCATTATGGTGGTCGAAGGAGCCGCGATGGGCGGCGGTGTTGGTTTGTCATGCTGTAACGATGTGATGATTACCTCAAAGGACTGCAAGTTTTCAACCACTGAAACATCCCTGGGTCTTGTCCCCGCGCAAATCGCCTCATTTATCATTGAGCGTATCGGGCTCACCCAGGCGCGGCGCATCATGCTTACCGGTGTGCGTTTTAATGGCGAGGAGGCGAAGCAACTGGGTATCGCCCATTTTTGCGAAGAGGACGCCGATGCGGTAAACAGGCGGTTAGAGCAGGTTCTCGCCAGTGTCCGTCGTTGCGGCCCACAGGCCAACCGTATGACCAAGGAATTATTATTTCACTATATGGATCAGGGCCTGGCTCCCACCCTGGAATTTGCCGGAAAACTTTTCGCGGACTGTATGCTGGGCGACGAGGCAAAGGAGGGCGTTGCTTCCTTCATAGAAAAAAGAAAACCCGGTTGGGCTGTAGAGGATTAAGGACTGCTAACGCAGATGGGAAAGCTGGATACTGTGGATAGTACTGCTCAAAAACTTGATGGCAGGCTGGAAAAGGGCAAGCGCGCCAGGGCCGCCATTATTGCCTCGGCTATCGATGTGTTTTCGGCAAAGGGCTACGATGGAGCCCAGACATCGGAAATCGCCAAGATGGCCGGCTATGCCGAGAGCACCGTGTTTTTGCACTTCAAGAATAAGCGCGGCCTGGTGTTGGCCATCATGCAGGCCTATTACCAAGACCTGATGGACGGCGCAAACCTGATTTTAAAGACTACGGATGACGCCGAGGAGCAATTGATAGCGCTGACCCGGCACTACCTTGTCGAACTGGCAAAAGGATGGAAGGTGGTAAGGCTGTTCGGCAACCACGCACGGTATACAGAGAGTGAAACCTTTGATGAGTTCACAAAATATAATCGAATATACACCAAGTTATATATCGACATATTTGAGCGCCTGAAAGCCGATAAGATTCTTAGAAGTGATATCGATTCCAGGCAGCTTCGCGACATGCTGTTTGGCGCTATCGAGCACTATGCGATAGCGAATTTCAGGAAAAAGCGCGCACCCGATATAGGGGAGTTCATGGAGGGAACGTTTTCGGTTCTCTTCTATGGTGCGAGTGATCGCAAACCGCCCGCTCAGCCTGTATCCAATGGAGAGAGCATCGAGCGGAAGCTGGACAGTATCCTGGCTTTGCTAAAAGACCAGGCCGAATAAACCCCTTCTTCGTAGGGTCGAATTTATTCGACCAATAACCTGAGACAAATAACCAGGGAGTCGAATTGAGGGCCGAATAAATTCGGTCTCACAGCTAAATAACGCGGTGCAGCAGCGGGGAGCCGTCTCTGATGGCCAGGCTATTTGTTACCGCTATATCGATACTTCGCAAAAACGTTTCATTGGTAAGCCATGCCACATGGGGGGCTACCGACACATTATCCAGGGATAGTAGTGGATTATCAGAGCGTACTGGCTCCTGGTAAAATACATCCAGGCCGGCACCGCCCAGGTGGCCGTTGCGCAGCGCTTCACACAATGCCGGCTCATCCACTAGTCCGCCTCTTGCGGTATTGATCAACAGTGCACCAGGCTTCATCATGGCCAATCTGGAGGCGTTAATTATTTGCTCGGACTCTGCCGTTAACGGAATATGCAGCGTGACGATATCCGCCTGCTGCAACAGCTGATCCAGCGGCACAAAATCATGCTCCACCGCCTTGCGGCTGTTCGCCGTGTAGATCACCCTGGCGCCCATCGCCTCCAATATCGGCGCGAGGGTCTGCGGGACAGCGCCGAAGCCGAGGAAGCCCACGGTGCGACCGCAGATTTCGCCAAAGGCCTCCCTGGTTGCGCGATCTACGGCCCACTGGCCACTGCGGCAGGCCCTGTCAATCACGGTTTGTTTACGCAGCACCGATAGCATCAACAATAGCGTCATTTCGGCTACGGCCTGGCTATTGGTGCCGGGCATATTACACACGGCGATACCCCTGGCCCTGGCCGCTTCCAGGTCAATGGTGTTGACGCCGACGCCTATTTTTTGAATCAGCTTGAGATTTGGGGCGCGCTCTATCACTTCAGCCGTGATCGGCTGTAGCACATGCCAGATCACCTCGGCGTTCGCAAGCTCAGTATCAAAAGACTCAGCGGCCCCCTCCGGGCAACAGCTGACATTCAGACCCTGTTTTTTCAGTTGTGCTACTTCGTCGCGCAGTTGTTCTCCCGCATCGTAGTGAAAGAGTATATTCACCGCTCGTCTCCAATAATTGCTCGCACTACTATACGCTCATCACTTGCCAAAGGGCTGGCCGCACGCGCGGCGCAATTGGGCCATGGTGGGGTTTCACTGGTCCTTTTTTCGGTTTTCCGCCGTTTTTATCGGGATATTTATTCCGCTGACCTATTACCTGGCTGTCGCCAAACCGTTTGAGCAACAGCTTTGGCGCCGACGGTCAGTCGGTATTGAGGCGCACGCGACCCCAGGGTGTGCCGTAGTGAACACGGCCATCCATGTCGATCAATGTTCCGGAAAACAGCACATTGTAACGCTGGCCACCGATCACATAGTGGAAGCGGGATTTACCCGTGTCCCAATCCATGGCTTCCAGTGTCCATTGATTATCGCGCGCGCCGATCAGGTAGGCGGTATTGGACCCCACCCCGACGATGGGCACGGTACTGGGTGAACTCACCACCTTATTCACCCAGGCTTCCTTGAAAGACTGGCTTTCGGGGTTCCATGCAAATTTTTGCACACCATAGGGTTGGTGCTCGGGGTTGCTGCCCAGGTAGCTGATCAGCAGGCTGGCCGCCTGCTTGGGCATGTACCAGGGGACATTGCGCGGGGCATTATTAACCACCATGGCGCCGTAGCCCGCCACCACAACGGATTGCTCGGACTGTATCTCGAAGAGGGAATCATCACCCATAGTCACCACAGCCTGGCCTGCGATACGCCGGTTGGGGGCGCCCGATAACTGCTTCCAATCCTTTGGAATGTCATTGCGCCAGAACAGCACGACGTTCATCTGTGGCTGACCGTCGGTAATCACCACAAACTGGTCCTCGTCACCAAAGCCCATCAGCGATGGCGTGGCACCGGTGCCGTGGCCCCAATCATTGAGGTACTCGGCGGTCCAGGCGCCATCGGCTTCATCGGTGCTGAGACCCGACCCGGTCCATATGACTTTGTGCATATGCTGCTGGGAGGCGATGTAAATGCCGCCGTCTTCATCAATTGCGTAGGCATTGCGTATCCAGCCGTAGCCGGTCGGCCCGGTGGCTTTGTCCTCCGCGCCTTCACTGTGCCTGATGCGGATCAGGTAGTGTTGTTTGAAATCGCGACTGATGGCGGCGATGTAGCCGTGTTCGGTGGCGGCGATCAACCAGCCATCGTAGGTCATGTTCAGGCCCATAATCGGGCCGGTGGCTTCCGCCGGCAGCTGGAACTCGCGCAGTTTGACGATGGCCGATTCGGAGTCATTGGGGTCTTCGTCGCCGTAGGCCGTGATCAGGCCGGATTTACTGCCCACATAATAGATATGATCCTTGTCCAGCACGGTGTACAGGTTGGACAGGTTGCGCAGCTTCTTTACTGCCTGAAAGGCATCATAAAGCGCAAAAATTCCGTCATTGCTGTCGTCGAAATCAGCGATGGAGGCATCGGCCTGCTCGGCGCTCCAGCGCTCAGCGCCAGGGAAAAAATACTCGGCCACTATCTGGTGGCTGTCATAGTCCAGTTTGACGATGCGATCCAGGCCATTGCCCCAGAACACGCGCTCGCCATCGGCGTATACGCCCGAGGTGCTGATGCCGAAAAACCCGGGGCCGGTGTGCACATACTGGATCTCATCCGCCGACAGGGTCTTGCCGGGTCCGCCGGGTCCGGCCTGGGGGAGGGCATCCTGCTGCGCCGGATCCGCATGCGCCATCGAATAGTTGGAGTCCGCCAGGTAGGGGTTGGCGGGGGGCATATTGAATGCCATAGCGGATTGGCTCGCCAGTAATACGGTGCCCGCCAGCAGCGATAACAGCCTTGCAGGATGTAATGAGGTCATAAGTTGGTTTTCTCATGGAATTCTTTATGGCGTAATAATAATGAAACCCGAGAGTTTTTCTATGACCTCTGGGGTCAAAGTCCGTACGCACAATATTGCCAACTCCCATGCGAGCCCCGCAACAAGGTCAATGTAGCAGCGGTCTCCGACCGCGACCCGGGATTAAATCCGTCGCCCTCAAAGAGGGCTGCTACAGGCCAGTTACAACCACACAGCGTCCCATAGCGGGTAATCTCCGATGTGTTCCACGAGCCCCGCTCTTAGTGGATTAGCTGCAACATATCGAGCACATGCAGCAACGTCATCGTCTCGTTTCAATGCTCTGTCGTGAAAGCCCTTGCTCCAGACGGCACCTCGTGTATTCCTTAGTCGGTTGATCGAATGGGCTGATGAGCACTTCACAAATTTTACGACCTTTGAAAGTGTATAACCTTCTCGCCGTTGCATTAGCCAGTGCAGATGGTCTGGCATCACCACGAAGGATAAGGTGTCGGCGGATACTTGGGCCTGCTGCAATGCTTTGACCACACATCGACCATATCGAAGTGTCTTGAATACCGGTTCCCGGCTTTTGGTAACGGCTGTGATGAGGTAGATCTGCCCAGCTCTTGAATAGCGGCCAGCGCGCAGACGGTGTGTGCGATAGTTAGAAGCTGACATATCAAACATCCATGTTTGAATTACATAAAAATTATAGCAGCGCGTTCCGCCCGCAACCTCATCGTATCTGGTCAGAAATGGAAGTCGCTGTAGCAGCGGCCTCTGGCCGCGACTCCGGACGAATTATTCCGGTGACAGCAGCAGGGTATGACGGGTGTGCTCGCTGATCGCCTTGTCGCTGAACCACCAGTAACCGGGGCTGCCGTCCAGCCATAGTGCCAGGGAGTCCTGCTGATGCGAGTCGAACAGGCGTTCACTGACGCCGCCGGGAATATGTGCCTCCAGTTTGTCGGGATCTGACAAGTCGATTACCACACGGGCGGAGGGGATGATCTTCGCGTTCTGGGGGTCATCAAACATATAGAGCGCCCGATTCAGGGTTTCACCAGAGCCGTCCGCAGGATTGATGCCGCCCCCCAGCCATTTGGCGCCCGCTTCACCGGGTACCAGCGGGTGGAAAAAACTCACCGTATGGGCATCGCCCCAGCGCCACTGGCGGGGCTCGTCGCCAAAACGGTCGCCCAGTTCCCGCAGGTATCATGGGCGGCAAGGCGGAACAGATCGTCACGGGTTTCGACAGTGTCCGTGACTTTGTCATCGAACCAGTCGCTGTTATTTTGCTCTATCTTCCGCACCAGGTGCTCATGCCAATAGTAATAGCCCTTCAAGTATTCCGCGCTGAGTTCTGCGCCGAGTTCATCTTCAAAAACACGCCGGGCGAAGTGGCGATAAAGGCTCTGGAATATCGCCGGCGCGGCCTGTTCCCTGGTATCCATAAAATTCCCATTCGCCGAGAATATCGGCAAGGGCCTGCAACTCCGGGTCGGTGCTGATAGCTGCAATAATAGTGGGCGTCAGGCGCTCGGCCAGGGGGTTTTTGTTATCCAGCAGAAAGCGCCAGTGATCTGAACTGGTGATGTCATCCTGTTGGAATAACTCGATCAGGCGGCGGTAGCGCCAGGAGGCGGCGGCGTAACCGGAGTAGGGGTAGGGGTAATCACTGCGCGTTACACGGTGGTTGGCGGTGCCCACCCAATCGCGCTCCGGATTGAGCTGTAAGGGCATCTCCGAAGCAGGGATACGACCATTCCAGTTGTCCTGTGTGGTAACAGGCATGGGAATTGAGCCATCGCCCTTGACACGCAGGGGCACATAGCCACTGGAAACCCTGGCGATATTGCCCTGGGTGTCGATGACAATATAGTTGAGTGGGGTGGGCATGGTACCGATCGCCGCGATCGCCTCATCCACGGATTTTGACAGCAGCAGGCGGCGGTTGCCGCTTTCACTGAGCAGCATTTCCGGCACGGACCAGCGCAGGGAAATGACCTTGCCTGCGATCGTGCTCATGCCGTGATCGGAGATCACGGGGCCGCGCCGGGTTTCCCGGACAATCAGTGTTTCTGTGCGAAAACCCCGCTCGGATTCCTTGTCACTAATCTTGATGATTTCTTCGCGCCGCACGAAAGGGAAAGATTGATCGCCTTCCATATAGCGGCCGGGGTCCTGCGGATCGACCTGCTCGATATAGAGATCGATCATATCGGCATAGCCATTGGTCGCTCCCCAGGCGATATGTTCAGTGCGGCCAATTCCCAATCCCGGTGAACCCGGAAAGGCGCCGCCCACGGCCCTGAGTTCAGGTGTAATCAGGCCCATGGGGTGCCAGAAACCCGGCAAATAACGCGCATCGAGGTGCGGGTCGTTGGACAGGATGGGCGCACCATTGGCAGATTTCCTGCTGCCGCTGGCCCAGGCGTTACTGCCCATGGCAAAGCGGCTGTTGTCGTTGAGCAGGGTGCCGTCGTATTGCAGGGCGATAGCCAGGCCCGGAGAGGTCGGTGAACTGACCTCGGTGGACGGGGTCGTCCGGGTTGATATTGAGCGGTCGCAGTTCGGCCGCTTTGTCAGGCCCCAAGCGCATCCAGCAATTGCTGGTTCATCAACTCCTGGCGCCAATTTACAGAACTGCTCCAGACCTGGAAATATTGCAGGGCGACAATGTCCTTCAGGTTCCAGGGCTTGGGTGTCCTTATCATCAGCTTCAGGATCAAGGGGTGCTCATCGCTGTGCTCCGTGATGTAGGCATTGACACCGTTCAGGTAGCGCTGGAAGAAATTGCGTTCTTCATCGCCCAGCAACTCGATTTGCCGATCGGCCAGGCCTGAGATGTTCACCACGCGAATCAACCGATCATTGCTCAGACCCTTCTCACCAATCAATTCAGCCAGGCGACCCTGAGCCATTTGCCGGAACAACTCCAGCTGGAACAGGCGGTGTTGCGCGACCACGAAACCCTGGGCGGTAATGGCGTCGTCCAGTGACTCCGCGTAAATATACGGAATACCGTAGTCGTCCCTGTGGATGGTTACGGGTTTTTGCAGTGCGGATAAACTGAGCTGACCACTTTTTTGATAGCTGTCTATGCCCGGGAGCCAGAGCGCGAGTCCGATTACCGCCACGATAACAATGGCGAAGAGTATTTTGATGAATTTCACGGCGAATTACCCCTGGGTACGAAAAGGTCAGGTGTAGCTAAATAAGAGCCGGGATATACCCGGCTCCACAATATGACTGTTATCAGTCCCCTGTTAAAAGTTGTACCTGCCAGTCACACCAAAGGCGCGCTCGGGAATAATGTTTGCCTGGCGATAACCCGTAAGCTGGCCGTTACTAACCTCAGCGGGAAACTTGGTTATGTCCGCATCCTTATCAAACGAACTGCTCCAGACCTGGAAATATTGCAGGGCGACAATGTCCTTCAGGTTCCAGGGCTTGGGTGTCCTTATCATCAGCTTCAGGATCAAGGGGTGCTCATCGCTGTGCTCCGTGATGTAGGCATTGACACCGTTCAGGTAGCGCTGGAAGAAATTGCGTTCTTCATCGCCCAGCAACTCGATTTGCCGATCGGCCAGGCCTGAGATGTTCACCACGCGAATCAACCGATCATTGCTCAGACCCTTCTCACCAATCAATTCAGCCAGGCGACCCTGAGCCATTTGCCGGAACAACTCCAGCTGGAACAGGCGGTGTTGCGCGACCACGAAACCCTGGGCGGTAATGGCGTCGTCCAGTGACTCCGCGTAAATATACGGAATACCGTAGTCGTCCCTGTGGATGGTTACGGGTTTTTGCAGTGCGGATAAACTGAGCTGACCACTTTTTTGATAGCTGTCTATGCCCGGGAGCCAGAGCGCGAGTCCGATTACCGCCACGATAACAATGGCGAAGAGTATTTTGATGAATTTCACGGCGAATTACCCTGGGTACGAAAAGGTCAGGTGTAGCTAAATAAGAGCCGGGATATACCCGGCTCCACAATATGACTGTTATCAGTCCCTGTTAAAAGTTGTACCTGCCAGTCACACCAAAGGCGCGCTCGGGAATAATGTTTGCCTGGCGATAACCCGTAAGCTGGCCGTTACTAACCTCAGCGGGAAACTTGGTTATGTCCGCATCCTTATCAAACAGGTTGGTGGCCCATACGCTGGCCTCCCACACACCGGCGTTGTCGCGAACACCGGTGTACAGGTTGAGCACGCCATAGCTGTCGGCCTTGCCGTCGAAGCCGTTATTCTTGATGTTGTCTTCCATGCGGAAGCCAGTGTACTTGTATACACCCCTGATGAAAGGTTCCAGTTCACCCATGGGGAGCACATATTCAGAATGTATTGACGCTGACCAATTGGGCTCGTCGCCAATGCGTCCATCGGATGCACAAGTCTGCACCGCACCATTGTAGGTGCCGGGAGCGCCGTCACAGGGGACCTGGGCGTCATCAAATTTGGCATCCACATAGGTGATGCCACCGCCGGCGGTCCAGTTTTCCGTCAGCAGGGCGGTGCCGTCGAGCTCGGCGCCGCTGATAATAGCATCGCCGTTAAACATGATGCCGGAGGCTCGTGAGTCGCCGTTGCCATCGCCGTTGGTATCAACCAGTACGCCGGTAGCGCGGCTGATATAACCATCAAACTCCTGATAGAACGCCGCACCGTTAAGCTGCACACGCTGGTCCCACAGGGTGGATTTAAAACCGACCTCGAAGGACCAGGAGGTTTCATCGTCGAACAAGAGGTCGTCGGGATCTGTCAGGCGCGGTTCGATGGTCATCCCGCCGGGTCGATAACTGGTATCCAGCGAGGCGTAGGCCATGACTTCCTGGTCGGCCAGGGTGAAGTCGTGCAGATACTTCAGTGACCCGGTGACTTTGTCATCGCTGGGATGGTCCAGCGCATCGGGGATGGTCTCGATAGGGCCGAACACGTGATCGCCCGTTTGTGCAGTGACAATGTTAAAGTCGTAGCGGTTTTTCTGGTCTACTTTGGACCAGCGTATACCCACTTGCACCCTGGAAACATCGGTGATTTCAAAGGTGTTGTGGTTGAAGATGCCCCATTCTTCGCGATCGCTGGGAATCTTGGGTGCATTTATCGCCAGGGCGCTACCCGGAGAGAGCCAGCGGTAGAAATGGGTATCGAGAGTACGATCTTTGTAGAATACACCCACGATATAATCCCAGAAACCAAAGGCCGGCTCAGCTGTGCTCAGACGGATTTCCTGGGTGAAGGTCTCGTTCTTTATTTCAACGGCCTGGACCTGAATGGCGTCCGGCACGGCATTGGAGCGGTCGATATCACGCCAGTCATCGGAGAGGGTATCCTGGTATCCCGAGATCGATGTCAGTTGGTGGCTGTCGGAGATGTCCCAGTTGATCTCCAGCATGGTCAGCTGATTTCGTTTATGAAATTTGTTATCCGCCTCGGTCAGGCCCTTACGGGCATACTTGCCCAGGCTGGGGTTGCCGTTGCCCAGAAGATCGGAGCCGGTCATGTCTTTGAAGTCGTTGATGTCCTGCTCGGAATACTCGTAGACCAGATCGGCGCTGATCCTGTCGGTGGCATCCCAGGCGATGGATATGCGCCCCGCGGTATTCCTGCCGCTCTGCTTGGTGCCGGTGTAAATATTCTTGATGCCGTTGAGTTCGCTTTCGTCGTAGTTACCCGCGATCCTGACCGCGAGCTTGTCTTCTATAACGGGGACATTGACCCCGATCTGGGTGGCGAAGCGATCGCGGTCGCCGCCAGTAGTTTGCACCAGCCCTGAAAACCCGGAGACGTCAGCCCTGCGCGTATTGACCATTATCGCGCCGCCGGGGGAGGTCTGACCCTGCAGGGTACCCTGGGGGCCGCGCAGCAATTCAATGCGCTCGATATCAAACATCTGGTTGAATACCACATCAGAGCGAGCGGGCAGGCTGTTCCAGTAGACGTCTACCACCGGGTTGGCCGGGCCCTCCGAGTCGTAGGTCATGCCGCGCAGGCTGATGGTCTGGTTGCGCGCGCTGGAATTGTTGAGAGTGAGGCCGGCGGTAAGTTGCTCGATGGCGGAGAAGTCAAAGATATTGAATTCCTGCAGTTCTTCACCACCTACCACGCTAACTGAAGCGGCAATGTCCTGAATGCTCTCGGCGCGTTTTTGGGCGGTAACAATAATCTCCTCAAGAGCGAGTCCGGATCCCTGGGCGAAGCCTGGTGCGCTCATCATTAACGACGTGCTTGCTATGGCCAGTGCCAGGGTTTTTAAGGCCATTTTGGATGCAGGTTTTTTCATGATACGGGTAACTCCAGGGGTGGTTGGTAGGTAATTCTTATAAGTCTCAGGCGCTGCCGTGACGGCGTCGTTATTAATACTCCAATATGGAGCAGTTAAATAATGTGGTGCAATTTAACTCCAGTTTGGAGTATAGTCAACTCGTTACTCTAAATCGGAGTGTGAATAGTTGGTCTAATGAAAAAACTTTCCCCCACCTCCTATGCTCTGCTGGGGCTACTCGCGCGCAGACCCTGGTCTGCCTATGAACTGAACGCACATATGCAGCACAGCGTGCTGAACGCTTTTTGGCCGCGGGCAGCCAGTGGTGTTTATACCGAGCCCAAGAAGCTGGTGGCCAATAAACTGGCCAGGGCGAAGGAAGAAGAGCGCAATGGCCGCATGCGTACGGTTTATACGATAACCGCGGCGGGCCGTAAGGAATTGTTGAACTGGCTGGCCAGCCCTACGGAGACCTGGGTTTCCATGTCATTTGAGGCCATGCTGAAGTTTCTGTACTCGGAATCCGGGAACCTGCAGACCCTCAATGACACGATAGATTCCATTGAAGAGGCCGCTCTTAACCAGGCACGGGCGGTACTGCAGGGGGTGAAGCCTGTTGTGGAGCACGCCGCGGAAGACAGTGCGGGCATGCCCTATAACGGCATGGCGCTGAACTTCCTGGCGGATGTTACCCAGGCCCAGATTAATTGGGCCAGGGAAGTCAGGGTGGCCCTGGAAAGTTTTGAGGATACCAGGCCCGGGGATGCTGCCCGTGAGGAGGGTGTGAAGTCATACAATCACCTGATAAGCCGGCTGCAGGAGATGGTAGGTGGGGAATAAGCGATAGTAGGGCCTACCCTCGACAATATTGCGCCTGCGTGAATCCTCACCCTGACATGAAACACAGGATAAACAAAATGATAATACACATTCGCATATTATCTTTAGCAGTATTATTGGTTATGGCGAGCTTGTTTTTGTCGACCGCAACCCTCGCAGAGGGCGCTGTCCGGTCATCCTACGTATCAATACCCGTCAGTGCGGGCGATAAATCATGGAGTCTTGCGGCTAAACTTAATTATCCGCTGGATTCTGCCAATGCTGCCGCCGTAGTCATCGTCCACGGTTCCGGCGTGGACAAAATTGCCAAGTGCACCATTTTTCTCGGCGATATGAGTGAGTGGGGTGAGATGAATATCGCCTATATTGAAGCCCTGGGTGATCATCGCCCTGCACGTAGCGCGTGAGTGGCCTGGCATTGGGTGGCAGCGTGGAAATCGAGTGTATCGCCGCGCGTTAGGCAAGCCTCTTTCGCAGTGACGGCTTATCGATTTTTCCTGCGGCATTCAACGGGAGAGCGTCGATACGAAACCAGCGTTTTGGCGATTTGTAGGCAGCGAGGAATTTGCGGCAGTGGTCGCTTAATTCCTGGTCGCTGACCTCGCTTTCAAGTTGTACCACTGCACAGATGGTCTCTCCCCATTTGGGGTCGGGCAGGCCGATGACGGCACAGTCCCTGACTGCCGGATGGCCCCGCACCGCCTCTTCCACTTCCCTGGACGCAATGTTCTCCCCACCGCTGATAATCATGTCTTTCTTGCGATCGACAATGTACAGATAGCCCTGGTCGTCAAAACGGCCGATATCACCGGTGTGTAACCACCCGTCGACTATTGCGCGGGCTGTGGCATCGGGTTCCTGCCAGTACTCACGCATACACTGGCGGGCCTTGACCAGGATTTCCCCGCTCTCGCCAGTGGCGCACGACAGACCCTTATCGTTCGCCAGTTTTATCTCTGCCGATGGCAATGGTTTACCTACGGAACGAAGTAACTCCGGCCTGCTGCCCGCGGCGCGCTGGTGATCAGCCACTGTCAGGAAGGCGACACTGCCGGACAGTTCCGTCATGCCATAACTCTGGCACAGGCCGACATCGGTCTGGGCAAGCAGTCGCCGCAACAGGGATTCCGGCATGGCCGATGCGCCATAGCCGATGGTGCGCACGGTGCGTAAATCAGCGGGGTTGAAATCGGGGTGGTCCAGCAGCATGGCAATCATGGTCGGGGCCAGGGACAGGGTGGTCACCTGCAGTTCGCGACAGGCCCTGAGGATGTCGGCGGCATCGAACGACCTGGTCAGTACCACGGCCGCGCCGTACTGGTGTTGCAACAGGACATTGTGAGCGGCCACATGAAACAGCGGAAAGGGGTAGAGGTACCTGTCGTTCGGTTCCACCGGGCGTCCCAGGGTCGCCGAGTGCAGGCCGGCCATAAATGAGCGGTGCGTCAGCACTGCCCCTTTGGGTCGCCCGGTGGAGCCGGAGGTGTACAGTATCCACACCGGGTCGTCGGCATCGGTCTGTGGCAGTTGTGCCCCATGGCCAGATTCCAGCCAGCGCTTATACTCGTCCTGCAGTGCGATGACAGTTAGGCCCGGGGGGAAGTCAGGTTGGCGCGTCAACGCTTGTAACAAGTCGGGGTCGCCGAACAGGGTGCTTACGCCCGCCGATTGCAGTTGGTAGATCAACTCCGCTGGCGCCAGTCGGGCATTGAGTGGCACCAGTATTTTGCCGCTGGCGGGTACCGCGTATATCAGTTCTATGAACTCGGGACAGTTCCAGGCGAGTACCGCTACACGGTCTCCGGTGGCGCCGGTACTGGCCAGGCGCGCAGCCAGGGTCAGTACCCGCTTGTTTAACGTGGCGTAGCTGATCGGCTGGCCCTGCCACCACAGGGCGATGCCATCGGGTTGTTTTACGGCCTGCCTCGCCGGCAATTGCTGTAGTCTGGTGCAGGTTTCGGTGCTGCTTGCCATGATTTTCTAAGCCTGAGCGGCCAGCGCCTGACGATAGGAAAAAGGTGTCTTCCCGGTCCACCGTTTAAAAGCCTTGGTAAAATTACTCTGGTCGGAAAATCCCAGCAGGCAACAGATCTCGATGATTGAGAGTTGCTTTTCCTCGATGTATTTCATGGCCATATCCTGCCGCGTCATTTCCAGCAGCTCTTTGAAACTGACCCCTTCTTTTTGCAGGTTTCGCTGCAGGCTGCGGGTGCTCATTGCCAGGGCAGAGGCCACGTCATCCTGCTTGTACTCGCCATCCGGCAGTTTTTCCGCCAACAGCCGACGAACCTGAACAGACAGGGAACTGGCCTCAAAGCGTGCCAGGTACTCACTCATCCAGGTATCTATATTTTCAGCCAATTCCGGATTGGCCTGATCGCATTTATACGCCAGTGCCGCGCGCGGGATAACAATTTTGTATTCCCGGGCATCAAACACCAGGGGCGCCTGAAAGAAGTCTTCATAGGCTGCCCGGTCCGGCTCCCTGGTGTGGCGAAAATGTACTTCGATCGGCTGTAAACCGTGCCTGGAGATACTGCGCAGTATCTGTGCGGTCGTAGCCATGAACGCTTCCATCGCCTCAAGTGCCACCAGCTCCACTTGCGCGGCAGACATCTGCATGACCAACTCCACATCGCCGTCATCGCGCTCTCGCAACAATACCGTTGCCCCTTCGGATGCTATCTGGCTGAAGCGGCAACCTCGTTTGAGCGCCTCCCCCAGGGTACGGCTGGATACCATGGACATGCCCAGTGCGTTGTACATGCTCGGATTGGCATGTGAGGCCAGGGTCAGCGCAAAGCAGGGGTCGCCGGTTCTCTGGACCGCCAGTTGCCACACCCGGGACATCTTGTGCACCGGAAAACGTACATTGGGGTTCTCGGATTCAGCCAGGTTGATGCCAGCATCCAGGAACAACTTGTGGCTGTCGACACCACAGGCATCCAGGCCCTGGGCGATGAATCTGGCCCAGCTGCCAATGGTAGAGAGTGTGTTGGGGAGGAGTGTTGTCGCCAAAAATAGGCCTCACTGTCGTCGCGCCACCAATTAAGGGCGTTGCGCCACCAGTTTTTACCAGTCAGGGTCGTTATACTGCGCAAAGAATGCACATATTCTCATAAACAACTGTGAGCTGCTACCGGGTAGCGGCTGCCGGTGTAAAGCTAATCAATAAGGAGAGCACCTCATGATAAAGCGTACGGATGTTTCTATTGGCAGGGCGACCAGGGCAAGGTCTTCCAGGGGTACATTTGCTGCCATTTTTGCCCTGTTGACCCTGTTATCGGCCAATTTTTCCACCGCAGAGGTTGCGCTGGATACCCGCATGCTCGCCGGCGCCCAGGATGATGCCGCGCGGGAGGAATGGGCTTATTCCCTGGGTGTTCAAGCCTACGTTTTCGGCTTGCCACTGGTAATTTACGAGCGGGAAACAGCGCTCAGGGTCAATGCCAAAAAGATTGCGAAGATCAGGCACAAGTGTCCGTGTGAGATGCTGAACGGCATGGGGCACAAGGAGAACCTGGCCACTGCCGATGACGTGATGCCGTACACACCCAACAACGATACGGTGTACAGTGGTGCGCTACTGGACTTTCGTGACGAGCCCATGATCGTCTCCCTGCCTGATATCGAAGATCGCTACTGGTCACTGCAGGTGGCAAACCCCTACACGGAAAATAAATTCTACGTTGGAGCCAGGGCTACGGGTGGCAAAGGGGGGCATCATGCCTTCATCGCTCCCGACTGGCAGGGCGAGCTTCCGGACGGTGTAATCCCTCATCGCCTGGACTATAGTTCAGCCATGATCGCCCTGCGTATAGGTGTGATACCCGGTGATGAGGAAGACCTGCGGAAACTCAACAAACTTCAGCGCCAGGCGATTATTACCTCCTTGAGCAATTTCTCCGATAAGAGCAAGCGCGGCCAGGCGGCAATACCTGAAGCGGCCATGTCCAGGCCCCAGTTTCAGGGCGACCTGGCGTATTTCCAGCTGGTGGCAGCCATGATGACCGAATTCCCGCCCGCCCCGCAGCACGAGGCGATGGTGAATCAGTTCAGGCTGATCGGCCTGGAGGTCGGGAAGCCCTTTGATCCCGCCGCGCTGGATGCGCCTACTCGCCGCGGCCTGGTCCGCGCGTTGGCTGACGGCAAAAAAATAATGAAATGGAAAGTGAAATACCGTGGTACTCCCTACGTCACACGCTGGAATAATCTGCACCCGGGCACCTATGGTTTTGATTACTTCGATCGCGCGGCGGGTGCCCTGGAAGGCCTGTTTGTGCACGATCGCGATGAAGCGGTGTATTTCAGTACCTATGAAAGCGCCGACGGTGAGTTCCTGGATGGCAGCAAAAAGTACAAGCTGCATTTTGACAAGGATGAGTTGCCACCAACCATGACCAACGGTTTCTGGTCACTGACAATGTACGGGCTCGATTTCCAGCTGGTAAAGAACAGCATAGACCGCTTCTCAATCGGTGACAGGACCCCCGGGCTGAAGTACAACGATGACGGGTCGCTTGATGTGTATATTCAAAATACGCCACCTGAAGGCCTGGAGTCCAACTGGTTGCCCACTCCGTCAGAGGGCATATTCAGAATCAACTACCGAATATACCTGCCCCAGGAGCGCACCAGGGATCCGGATACACTGGAGCAATATATACCGGGTATAGCAAGCGGAGAATAACCAGGTATCACCATGAGAATAATACATCTAAGCCTTATCCTCTTATTGCTCCTCGGATTGCCCGGGTGTGGCAAACAAGCGGTGGAAGTGGATAGCAGTGCTGATGAACAGGGCCACTCCGCGCCCACTACTTTTACCATAACGGCCAATCGAGCTGTTTCAAAGTCGCTGCCTCTTGCCGACCAGCAGGACTTCGAGGATGCCACCCGGGGCTTTATCGGCAGTGATGCCCAGGTCGTGGCACGCAACAGGGAAGGGGAGCTGGTGTGGAATCTTCCCGCTTACGATTTTATTGAGGGCGATGCACCAGATAGCGTCAACCCCAGCCTGTGGCGCCAGGCATCTCTCAATAATATCGCCGGCTTGTTCAAAGTCACCGACCGGGTTTACCAGGTTCGTGGCTATGACCTTGCCAATATGAGCATTATTGAGGGGGAGACGGGCTGGATTATTGTCGACCCATTAACCGCCAGGGAAACCTCCACCGCAGCCCTGGCCCTGGCGCGTGAGCACCTGGGCGACAAGCCGGTGGTCGCGGTGATTTTCACCCACAGTCACATCGATCACTTCGGCGGAATTTTTGGTGTTATCAGTGAAGAACAATATGCGCAGGGCAAAGTCCGTGTGATCGCGCCCGAGGGTTTTATGGAGGAGGCTACCAGCGAGAATATCATTGCCGGTATCGCCATGAACAGGCGCGCGCTGCTGATGTATGGCAAAAACCTGGCGCGCTCCGAACGTGGGCATGTCGGCTCCGGCCTGGGGAAAAGCCCGGCTTTTGGCTCCATCGGTATTATCGAGCCCACTGAAATCATAAACGCTACACCGCAGGTGAAAGTAATCGATGGGCTGGAGTTTGTTTTCCAGAACGCACCCTCTTCCGAAGCGCCCGCGGAACTGACGTTCTCGCTGCCACAGCTGGGCGCCTATTGCGGTGCGGAGATCGCTACAAAAACCATGCACAACCTTTACACGCTGCGGGGCACCAAGATTCGCGACGCGCTCAAGTGGAGTGGGTATATCAACGAGATGATCGACCTGTCCAGGGGTGCGGGGGTGTATTTTGCCAGCCATCACTGGCCAGTCTGGGGTGAAGATAACATCAGGGCATATCTCGAGCAGCAGCGCGATACCTACAAGTACATGCACGACCAGACGGTACGCATGTTCAATGCCGGTATGACATCGCGGGAAATTGCTGAAGAAATCGCCTTGCCACAATCATTGCAGAATGGATTCTCCACTCGGGGGTATTACGGCACCCTCAGGCACAACAGCAAAGCCGTGTATCAGGGTTACCTGGGCTGGTACGATGCCAACCCAGCCAACCTGAACAGTCTGCCACCGGAGGCGGCCGCTGTGCGCTATGTGGAACTGGCTGGCGGTGCGGATGCCTTATTACAGAAGGCCGGGGCAGCCTACGATAAGGGTGAATACCGCTGGGCGGCGGAACTGTTGAATCACCTGGTTTTCGCCGACGCGGACAATGGCCGGGCCAAAGGCCTGCTGGCCAACACCTACGACCAGCTCGGCTACCAGGCCGAATCCGCTCCCTGGCGGGATGTCTACCTGGCAGCGGCGTTTGAGCTGCGCCATGGCGCGCCCGACCAGGCCATAGATATGGCGCTGTTGGTGGATATGTTGAAACGCACGCCGGTAGATTTGTTTTTCCAGTCCATGTCAGTGCGCCTGAACGGCCCGAAAGCCGACGGTGTGGAGCGGTCTGTGGCAATCAACTTCAGCGATCTCGGTACGTCCTATCTCCTGCAAATAAAAAACTCCGTGATGCACTATACCCAGACCAGCGCGCCGGTCACCACCGATGCCACCCTGACCCTGTCGCACGGTCTGTTTGTGCGTATGCTTACGGGTGATGTGGGCCTGCGCGAAACGCTGACCTCTGACGACCTCGACGTGGATGGAAGCGTAGTGGACCTGCTGCGCTTTTTTTCATTGTTTGATGCCCCCGATGGACTGTTTAATATTGTGACGCCATAGGGATAGTCTGCTTCGGGGAGATACCCTCAGATATCGCCCATATTCAACCGGGCTGAGGCTCTCGACCGGGCTGAGGCTCTCGACCGGGCTGAGGTTCTCCACCGGGCAGCGGGAAGTCCGGTTATAATGCACCTTCTTCCCGATCTTTTTCTCGTGGTGTCTGCGTGCAACGATATCGCCTGGCGGCAACCTGGTGGCCGCTGTCATAGCCATCCGCGATAACCCGGAATCCTGTGGCGTGCGCATCGATGGTGCCGCCCACGACCCGAGTGCCCGGGCAGTGGACACGGTACCTGATATGACGCTGGACCAGGCTCGCAGGACTCCGGTGTTCTGGCTCTACAGCCTGGCCTTTATCCGCTACTTTGGCGCACTGCATCTGGGAGAGGTCAGCGGCATGGTCTCCGCCACCATGGTGCTGGGCAGCGCTATCGGTCCCCGCCCTGTTCAGTCTCGGCCTGGATTGGTCGGGCAGTTATGCGGCGGCGGAGTGGGTGTGTATAGCGCTGGTCATACCGTTGCTTGGCGCCGCATTGATTATCCCCCAGCAGCATTGAAGCGTCATAGCATCATGTCGCGGGAGATTTTGCTTCGTCTTTGCAGGTGTGTTTTACTCGGATGCCTCGCCTTGCAGGCGTGATCGAGGGTAGTGTCAGCTCAATACCCTCGCTTATAGACACCCTTATTTCGGGACTACAATGGAGTACAACGATGATATTGAGAAAACTGATGACCTGCCTGTCAATTCTACTTACTGGCGGGGCACCGCATACGCCGCCGGGCCGCAAACGGGGCCCGGTAATCAAGGACTTCGGGCCTGTGTTTGCCGCGCCGGATGGGTCCTATAATCTCGAAAAGAATACCCACTACAAGGTGTCCATGGATGTCGCCGCCACAGGTGATTTTCCCCGAGGACCTGAATCGCCATTTTGAGTCCGCCGCCCGTTTCCTGAACATGAGCGCCAGAAGCGGAATAGATCCCCAAAAATATCGAATTTGCCATCATTGTCCACGGCCCCTGCCACCAAGGATTTACTGGGGAACGAGGGCTACCAGAAACGCTATGAGGAACCAAACCCGAATACAGCGCTGTTAAAAGCACTGGGAGAAGCCGGAGTGAAAATCTATCTCTGCGCACAGTCAGCATCGTTCATGAAAATGACTCCCGAAGAATTTAACCCGGCGGTAACCATGGCGCTTTCCGCCATGTCGGCACATGTTCGCTTGCAGTCGGACGGCTATACATTAATCCCGTTCTAGCGCTCCTCGGCACTGTACAGAGAACCACATGAAGCTAGTTCGAATCGCTGTAATTGTTGTCGCCGTCCCTGTTCCTGGTACTCGCCCTGGCCTTGTCGCTGGGGCCCGCCATGCTTGAGGGCGGCATGAACACCGTAATTCCCCATTCCGAATACGAGGTCTCCGCCGAGGCCCGTACGCTGCACAAGAGCCTGGTAATTGGCGACCTGCATGCTGACAGTACCCTGTGGCAACGGGACCTGCTGGAGCGTGGCGACCGCGGCCATGTGGATATTCCGCGCATGCGCGAAGGCAATGTGGCAGTGCAGATGTTTACTTCTGTCACAAAGTCTCCCAGCGGTTTGAATTATGAGAAAAATGCCAGCGACGCGCGCGACAATATTACTTCGCTGGCGTTGTTGCAGGCCTGGCCTCCAGCCACCTGGAACAGCTTGACCGAGCGCGCCCTTTATCAGGCCGGGCGCCTGCACGCCATGGCCGAGCGTGCGCCCGGGCAGTTTCAATTAATTCTCAGCGCCAGAGACCTGGATAAGCTGCTTTCCCAGCGGGCAAAAGGTGAGGCTGTGGTAGGCGGTATTCTTGGTACTGAGGGCTCTCACGCCCTGGACGGGGAACTCGGCAATATCGACACGCTGTATGAAGCGGGTTTCCGCATGATGAGCTTGCAGCACTTTTTTGACAATAAATTGGGTGGCTCCCTGCACGGCGAAAGTGGTGCCGGTTTGGCCGAATTCGGCCGCCAGGCGGTGGATAAAATGCTGGCCAGGGGCATTATGATTGATGTCTCTCACTCTGCCCCCAGGGTGGTTGAAGATGTATTGGCCCGCAGCAGTGCCCCCTTGATTGTCAGCCACACAGGGTTTTACGGCCATTGCCAAAGCCCCCGCAATATCAGTGATGAGCTTATGCAAAAGATTGCTGAAGGAGGCGGCATCATAGGTGTGGGCTACTGGGATGGTGCCGTTTGCGAAGCGTCGCCCCGGAGCATTGTCAGGGCCATGCGCTATGGTATCGATCTGGTCGGCGAGAACCACGTGGCCCTGGGGTCTGATTATGACGGCTCAATAGCAGCGCCCTTCGATACCTCTGAGCTGGTAGTTTTAACTGATGAGATGCTCAAGGCCAACTTTACAGAAACAGAGATCCGCAAGTTGATGGGCGAAAATATGATG
>PVMK01143970.1_pt1 | contig 26633 bp, 34 predicted proteins | sample 1853481 | NCBI WGS metagenome assembly PVMK01 (sample SAMN08533507, study PRJNA380276) | Marine sediment metagenome, whole genome shotgun sequencing project. | reverse complement strand
GTTTTTCCTGCTTTTCTTTGAATATGTTCGTCTGAATATTTAATTCCCTTACCTTTATAAGGTTCGGGTTTTCTGATTGATCTTATTTTAGCTGCTACCTGCCCAACAAGCTGTTTACTTGCACCAGAAATAACTATTTGAGTTTGAGTAGGAACTTCTAAAGTTACTTCATCCGGCGGCATAAGATAAATTGGATGAGAGTAACCGATATTTAACAATAAGTTTTTACCTTTTAACTCGGCACGGTATCCAACTCCAACAATATCCAATGTTTTTTTATAGGGAGTATTAACTCCCGTTACCATATTTTGGATCAATGCTCTTGTAAGACCATGTAATGATTTATTCTGTTTAGTATCATTGGGTCTTGTTACAATTATTTCGTTTTCTTTTACTTCAACCGAAATATTTGAAACTAATTTTTGCTGCAATTCACCTTTCGGTCCCTTAACTTTTAACACGTCTCCATCGCGGGAGATAGTTACTCCTTGTGGAACTTCAATTGGCTTCTTACCTATTCTTGACACTTTAATTCTCCATTAAAAATTTTACCAGATGTAACAAACAACTTCACCACCGGTATCCTGCCTTCTCGCTTCTTTCTCGGTAAGCAGTCCCTTAGATGTAGAAATAACCGCAGTACCTAATCCATTAAGCACTCTCGGTAGTTCGTCTGATTTTTTATAAATTCTCAAACCTGGTTTACTAATTCTCTTTAAACCGCTGATAGCCGGTTCGCCATCGGAGTATTTAAGGAGAACAGAGATAACATTTTGTTTACTATCTTCATCAATTTTATAATCGTAGATGTAACCATTCTTCTTCAAAATTTCAGCAAGACCTGCTTTCATTTTGGAAGAAGGGATTTCTACTTTTATTTTTCTCGCTTTTGAAGCGTTTCTAATTCTTGTTAAAAAATCTGAAATAGGGTCTGTAACCGCCATAAACTTTCTCCTTTTACCAACTTGACTTCTTTAATCCTGGAATTTCGCCTCTTAATGCCATTTCACGCAGAACCAACCTGGATATACCAAATTTACGATGAAATCCTCTTGATCTGCCTGTAAACATGCAGCGATTTTTTAATCTAACAGGAGAAGAATTTTTAGGAAGTTTCTGTAATTCTTCATAATCGCCATTCGCTTTTAATTCTTCTCGTTTAGCTTTGTATTTTTCGTAAAGCTTGCGTCGTTTTTCGTCTCTTGCTATTAAACTTTTACGCGCCATCTGTTCTCCTGTTTAAGCTGATTTAACTTCTTTTTTAATGAACGGAACACCAAAAGCTTTCAGTAATTCGTACGCTTCATTATCTGTTTTAGCAGTAGTAACAAAGGTGATGTCCATTCCCATTATACGATTAATATTTTCTATATCTATTTCAGGAAAAATTATTTGCTCTTTAACACCAATAGTATAATTTCCTCTTCCATCAAAAGATTTATCCGAAAGCCCTCTAAAATCTCTAACTCTCGGTAGTGCAATATTTATAACTCTATCCAAAAGTTCGTACATCCGCTCATTGCGAAGAGTAACTTTTGCACCTATTTTCATACCTTCGCGCAATTTAAAATTGGATATTGATTTTCGTGCTATTCTTATCGATGCTTTTTGTCCGGTAATACTTTCCAATTCTTTAACAGCTTCATCCAGCACTTTTGAATCGGCAACCGCTGCACCAACACCCATGTTTCACAACAATCTTTTCTAGTTTAGGTACCTGCATTACACTTTTGTAATTAAAGGATTTCATCAACGAGGAATAATATCTTTCTTATACTGCTCAAAAAGTCTTATAGGAATTTTAATATTCGTCTCTTCCGATGACTTTGCAGCTTTAGCTTTCTTCTCAGTCTTCGGTTTTGATGATTTAGTTTTAGTTTCCTTTTTTGTCTTCTTTTCTGCCATTTTAATAACTTACTTTATAAATATCTTTAAATTATTGAATCATTTCGCCGGTAGCTTTGCTAACACGAACTCTTTTCTTTTTACCTGTATTTTCGTCCAGAATGATCTGTGCACCAAGTCTTGTTGACTCATTAGTTTTCGGGTCAAGCATCATTACATTAGATGCATTAATAGAAGCTTCCTTTTCAAGAATACCGCCTTGCGGATTCTTCTGACTTGTTTAGTATGTCTTTTTCTTATGTTAATGCCTTCTATAATTACACGGTTGTTTTTAGGAAATATTTTAAGAACTTTTCCTGTTTTTCCTCTGTCGTTTCCGGCAATAACAACTACCATATCATTTTTTCTAATTTTCATTTTTTTTCACTCAACTCTTATAAAACTTCTGGTGCTAATGAAACAATTTTCATATACTGTTTTTCTCTCAGCTCGCGTGCAACAGGTCCGAATATACGTGTACCTCTTGGTTCGTTCTGCGGGTCTAACAGAACGGCTGCGTTTTCATCAAATCTTATATAAGAACCATCTTTGCGTCTTACTTCTTTTTTAGTTCTTACAATTACTGCCCGAGATACTTCGCCTTTTTTAACAGCACTGTTTGGAATAGCTGCTTTAACTGTAACAACAATTAAATCACCTACGCTTGCATACCGCCTTCCGCTGCCGCCAAGCACTTTTATACATCGTATTTTTTTTGCGCCGGAGTTATCAGCAACAATTAAATTGGTTTCTGCCTGAATCATTTATCAAATTCTCCTATGCTACTACTTGGCTTTTTCAACAATTTCTATTAAACGCCATCTTTTACTTTTACTTAAAGGGCGTGTTTCCATTATTTTAACTTTATCACCTACCCGGCATTCACTTTTTTCATCGTGAGCCATAAGCTTTGTAGTTTTCTTAAAATATTTTCTGTAAATCGGATGAGGAACTTTTCTTTCGATTGCAATTGTAATTGTTTTATCCATTTTATCGCTAACAACAATACCTACACGTGTTTTTCTTAATCCGCGTTGTTCCATATCTAAACACTTTCTCCTTCTTTAATTTCTTCTTTTTCTTTTCCAGCACGCTCTATAAGAACGGTTTTCATCCTTGCAATATCTTTCTTTAACAAATTTAATTTTGCTGTATTAGTAAGTTCTTTAACCTGATGAGCAAATCTTAAATCAACCAGATTGCGTTCTTCTTCCTCAATCTGCCTAATGATTTCCTCAGTTTTCATTTCTCTTACTTCATGAATCTTCATTTAAAAAGTCCTTGCTGATTATTCGTAATCGGGTCTGGTAACAAACTTAGTTTTAATTGGCAATTTGTGTGAAGCAAGCTTTAGAGCAGCTTTTGCCAATTCTTTTGAAACACCGGATACTTCGAATAATATTCTACCTGGTTTTACAACAGCAACCCAAAACTCGGGTGCGCCTTTACCTTTACCCATTCTTGTTTCAAGCGGTTTTTTAGAAACCGGCTTATCAGGAAATATTCTTATCCAAACTTTACCATCTCTTTTCATTTTTCTTGTAACAGCGATACGACAAGCTTCAATCTGACGGCTTGTAATCCAATGCGGGTCGAGAGCTTTTAAACCAAAATCACCAAAAGCAATTGTGCTTCCGCGTTGAGCTTTGCCTGTCATTCTTCCGCGCTGCGATTTTCTGTATTTTACTCTTTTGGGCATTAACATAATTAAAAACTCCTACCGATTTAATCCGTTACTCTTTTTCCTAAAATTTCGCCACGGCATATCCATACTTTAATACCAATCGAGCCATAAATAGTATCGGCTCTTCCGTTGGCGTAATCAATATCCGCTCTTAATGTGTGAAGAGGAATTCTTCCATCTTTATACTGTTCTTTTCTTGCCATTTCAGCTCCGCCTAACCTTCCTGAGCACATAATTCTTATTCCCTCAGCACCCATTCTCATCGCAGCAGTTATCGACATTTTCATTGCTCTTCTGAATGAAACTCTTCCTCTTAGCTGATTAGCAATACTATCTGCAACAAGATAAGCATCCAATTCAGGTCGCTTAATTTCAGATATCTGTACCTTCACATCTTTTTTTGTAATTTCTCTAAGTTCTTGTTCTAACTGTGTAATTTCTTTTCCGCTTTTTCCTATGACAACTCCTGGTCGGGATGTATGTATAGTCAGAATAATATTCTTCGAAGTTCGGTCTATAATTATTCGTGATATACCGGCTTTTTTCAGCCTGTTCATTATATACGAACGAAGTTTAACATCTTCTTTAAGTTTTGGAGCATAACTTTTGCTCTCATACCAATTAGATTCCCAACCTCTAATTATTCCAACTCTTAAACCGATAGGGTTTGTTTTCTGTCCCAAAAATATTCTCCTAAATTTATGCTTTAGTAGCCACTACAATGGTTAAATGACAAGATCTTTTTCTAATTCTGAAAGCTCTGCCCATAGGTGCGGGTCGAATTCTTTTTATCATCGGTCCGTTGTTCACATAAGTTTCTTTAACATAAAGTTCATCGGGTTCAACACGAGTTGAATCGTCGTTGTTCATCAAGTTCGAAACGGCGGAACGTAAAACTTTTTCCGCATCTCTTGATGCATGCTTTGTAGAAAAGTGTAATACTTCAATTGCCTTATCAACCGACATACCTCTAATCATGTCAATTATCAATCTCATCTTACGTGGAGATGAACCAATATATCTATGTACTGCTCTTGATTCCATTTATACTAATTACCTTTAATTATTTTGATCTGGCTGCCTTTTCAGCTTTAGTGCCGGGATGACCCCGGAAAATTCTTGTAGGTGAAAACTCACCTAATTTATGACCAACCATATTTTCTGTGATAAACACCGGGATCATTTTATTCCCATTATGTATAGCTATTGTGTGCCCTACAAATTCTGGTGTAATAGTGGAAGAACGAGACCAGGTTTTTATAATTTTTTTCTGATTGGTTTGATTCATTTTGTCGATCTTTTCCATCAACTTATAATCTATATATGGTCCTTTTTTTACTGATCTAGGCATATGCTCTATTTTTTCCGTCTTTTAATAATAAATCTGTTAGATTCTTTTCTTTTCTTTCTTGTTTTCAATCCTTTAGCTTTTTGTCCCCACGGAGAAACAGGATGACCACCGCCGGCAGATTTTCCTTCACCTCCGCCCATCGGATGATCAACAGGATTCATTGCTACGCCGCGAACATGAGGTCTTTTACCAAGCCAGCGTGTTCTGCCTGCTTTACCTAAGCTAATATTTTCATTCTCTGCATTACCAACTTCACCAAATGTAGCCAAACAATCTAATCTTACCATTCTTATTTCGCCAGAAGGCATTTTTAATTGTGCGTAATCACCTTCTTTTGCCATTACCTGAATAGCAGTACCGGCACTTCTTCCAAGCTGTCCGCCTTTTCCCGGTTTTAATTCAACATTATGAACAAAACTTCCAAGTGGCATATTCTTAAGAGGTAATGCATTTCCTACAGCAATTTCACTATCCGGACCTGAAGTAACTTTTGCACCAACCTTAAGTCCCTTCGGAGCAAGTATATATCTTTTATCTCCATCAGCATAATGCAGTAATGCTATTCTTGCTGATCTGTTCGGGTCATATTCAATAGAAAAAACTTTTGCCGGAACACTAACTTTATCACGTTTAAAATCAATAATTCTATATCTTCTTTTATGACCACCACCAATATGTCTTGCGGTGATTCTACCATGATTATTTCTTCCGCCGGATTTCTTCAGCGAAGCAGTTAATGATTTTTCCGGGCTTGGTTTTAGTAATTTCTTCAAAAGTAAAATCGCTTCTGAATCTTGTTCCCGGAGTATTTGGTTTTAGTTTTCTTATACCCATTTATCTATTCCTGTTCCAGATATCTAAACTTCTTCAAATAAATCGATTGTTTCTCCTTCGCGGAGTTTAATAATTGCCTTTTTAAATTTTGCTGTTTTGCCGGTAAACCTTCCGCTTTTTCTAAACTGCGTTTTTGTTTTACCGGGATGATTAATTGTTCTAACATCTAAAACGTGAACATTAAATTTTTCTTCAACAGCTCTTTTAATTTCAATTTTGTTTGCCTTAGGATTTACAAGAAATCCATAATTACTTTGGTCGGCAGTTAAATCAGACATTTTCTCCGTTATCAACGGTCTTATTAATACTTGATGCATATCAGTTCACCGCCTTACTGTTATCAGCAAATGTTTTACCTAACGTTTCAACCGCACTTTTTTGTAAAATTAAATACCTGATTATTAAGTATATCATAAGTTGAAGCTTTGTTTGCTTCTAATATTTTAACTTTTGGTATATTTCTACCTGCTTTATAAACCATTGTATCGGTTGTTCCTGTAAGAAGAAGCACTCTTTTGCCTTCAGCTTTTAATGCCTTAAGTATTGTGGAAAACTCTTTTGTTTTCGGAGCTTCGAATGAAAAATCCTGAACAATCATCAACTGCTCATCTTTTACTTTATGGCTAAGTGCAGATTTTCTTGCTACACGCTTAAGTTTTTTAGGCAAATCCTGCCTGTAACTTCTTGGGCGAGGACCGAAAATGGTTCCTCCTCCAACCCATAATGGAGAACGCGTTGTACCTGCGCGAGCAGCTCCTCTGCCTTTTTGATTCCATGGCTTTCTACCGCCGCCGCGAACTTCGCTTCTTTCCTTTGCTTTAGAAGTTCCTTGTCTTTGGTTTGCCAAATATGCTTTCACTGAAAGATAAATTGCATGCTCATTTGGCTCAATTCCAAAAATATCATCAGATAGATCTATTTTATCACCAGAAACAGTTCCATCAGTATTATAAATATCGAATTCCATTTTTTATTCCAATTAATTCTTTAGCAATTCCACAATTGAATTTACCGACCCAGGGACAGCACCTTTTACCATCAATATATTTTCTTCACTATCAATTTTTGCAACTTTAAGGTTTAGTATGGTAAAGTTTTGATTTCCCATTCTCCCGCCCATTTTCATGCCTTTCAAAACTCTTGAAGGAGAAGAACTTTGCCCGATAGAACCTGGAGCTCTTAGTCTATCACTCTGTCCGTGTGTAGTTCCTCCAACGCCGCTAAATCCATGTCTTTTCATTACGCCCTTGAAAACCCTTGCCTATACTTTTACCTTTAACTTTTATAGTTTCACCTTCTTTAAAGAAATCTACTTTAATTTCATCACCAATTTTCATTTCACTTGTATCAAATCCTTTAAATTCTTTTAATAAGGTGAAAGGTTTCATATTATTCTTTTTATAATAACCCAGTGAAGGTTTATTAACGTTTTTTTCTTTCCTTGAACCATAACCTAATTGCACAGCTTCATAACCATGTACTTTGGCAGATCGAATATTTACTACTTTACAAGGATCAACTTTAATTACTGTAACGGGGATCAACTCACCATCAGCATTAAAAATACTTGTCATTCCAATTTTTTTTCCTAGTAAGCCAGGCATCTCATCTCCAAATTCATTAAAGCTTAATCTCAATATCTACACCCGCCGGGATATCCAATTTACTAAGTGAATCGACGGTTTTGTTATTTGTGTTGTGAATATCAATTATCCTTTTATGTGCCCTGGTTTCAAACTGCTCGCGTGATTTTTTGTCGACATGAGGAGATCTCAAAACAGTGTAAACCGTTCTTCTTGTTGGTAAAGGTATTGGGCCGGATACCACAGCACCTGTACTGCGAACGGTTTTTATTATTTTCTCAGTAGATTTATCAATTAAAATATGATCGTATGATTTTAACTTTATTCTTATCTTCTGTCCGGGCACTTATTCACTCCTTTATAAATAGTTTAGCAACGAAGAGGGAGTAAATACTCTCTCTTCCAGAATAACTAACTTAATTTTTATTTTAATATTTTAGTTACAACACCGGCGCCAACAGTTCTGCCGCCTTCACGTATAGCGAATCTTAATCCGTCTTCCATTGCAATCTCGCCAATAAGTTCAACAACAAGTTTAACATTATCGCCGGGCATAACCATTTCGGTTCCTTCAGGTAATGTTGCAACACCTGTTACGTCTGTAGTTCTGAAATAGAACTGTGGTCTGTAACCATTAAAGAACGGGGTATGACGACCACCCTCATCTTTTGAAAGCACATAAACTTCACCTTCAAAATTAGTGTGAGGAGTAATTGAACCTGTTTTAGCAAGCACCATACCTCTTTGAATTTCATTTTTATCAATACCTCTTAAGAGTATTCCTGCATTGTCACCAGCCATAGCAGAGTCAAGTTCTTTTCTGAACATTTCAACTCCGGTAACAACTGTTTTCTTGTGAAGACCTAAACCGATAAGTTCAACTTCTTCCTGAATTTTAACCTGACCTCTTTCAACTCTGCCCGTGGCAACTGTACCACGACCTGTAATTGAGAATACATCCTCAACAGGCATAAGAAATGGTTTTTCGATATCTCTTTCAGGAACAGGAATGTAACTATCAACCGCCTCCATAAGCTCCCAGATTGATTTCAATCTTTCGTCATCAGCTGGAACGTCTTCACTGCTTGCAGCTTCCAAAGCTTGTAAAGCTGATCCCTGAATTATCGGAATTTCGGTGCCCGGGAATTCATATTCAGTTAAAAGGTCTCTTAATTCTTCCTCAACAAGTTCCAGCAATTCCGGGATCATCAACCATATCAACTTTATTCATATAAACAACCATTTTCGGAACACCTACCTGACGTGCGAGGAGAATGTGCTCTCTTGTTTGAGGCATAGGACCATCATTAGCTGCAACAACTAATATTGCACCATCCATCTGCGCTGCACCGGTGATCATGTTTTTTACATAATCTGCGTGACCCGGACAATCAACGTGTGCATAATGTCTGTTCTCTGTTGAATACTCAACATGTGCTGTTGCAATGGTAATACCTCTTTCTCTTTCTTCAGGGGCGTTATCGATACTATCAAATGTTCTCACTTCCGACAATCCCTTTTTTGCGAGAGCCATTGTGATGGCAGCCGTTAACGTAGTTTTACCATGATCAACATGACCTATAGTACCAATATTAACGTGAGGTTTACTCCTGTCAAATTTTTCTTTTGCCATCGTAATCTCCTTTAATGTTTTTCCTTTTGTTAGTTATTACTATTAATTAAGCTGTTGCTTTTGTTTTTTTACCAAGAGACTTTTCCGCAATCTCTTCAGCTATTGATTTTGGTACTTCTTGATAATTATCAAATTGCATTGTATATATTGCCCGTCCCTGTGTCATCGACCTTAAAATCGTAGCATATCCGAACATTTCTGATAATGGAACATGTGCTTTAATAACCTGAGCATCTTTTCTTGCAGAAAATCCTTCTATTTTTCCACGTCTTGAATTCAAATCGCCCATCACATCGCCCAAGATATTCTTCAGGAGTAACAACTTCCACTTCCATAATAGGTTCTAAAATAATCGGTTTTGCTTTTTTAGCACCATCTTTAAATGCCATTGAACCGGCAACTTTAAACGATAATTCATCCGAATCTACATCGTGAAAAGAACCATCATATAATTTTGCTTTGACATCTACAACAGGATAACCAGCCACAACACCATTTCTCAAAGCTTCCTGAATACCAGCAGATACTGACGGGATATATTCTTTCGGAACCTTTCCACCAACTATTGCATTAGTGAATTCAAAACCTTTTCCTACTTCATTTGGACTAAATTCTACGAACACATGACCATATTTACCCCGACCACCGCTTTGCTTAATAAACTTACCTTCAGCATCAACAGTTTCTGTTATCGTTTCTCTGTAGGCAACCTGCGGTTTTCCAATATTAGCTTCTACATTAAATTCTCTTCTCATTCTGTCTACAAGTATCTCGAGATGAAGCTCGCCCATTCCACTAATCAAAGTCTGCCCGGTTTCGTCATCAACACGAATTTTAAAAGTTGGATCTTCATCAGAAAGCTTTACAAGCGATTCTGACAACTTATCCTGATCAGCTTTTGTTTTAGGTTCGATTGCAATTTGAATAACCGGCTCAGGAAAAATAATTTTTTCAAGTATAACTGGATCATCCTGAGTGCAAAGGGTATCACCCGTTTTTGTATGTTTTAATCCAACAACTGCTGCAATATCTCCAGCACTTACTTCATTAATATCTTCTCTGGAATTTGCGTGCATTTGGAGCAGTCTGCTAACTCTTTCTTTCTTTTCGCTAACAGCATTGTAAATGTATGAACCCGCCTTTAATGAACCTGTATAAACTCTGAAAAAGCATAGTTTACCTACATAAGGATCGTTCATTATTTTAAATGCTAATGCAGTAAATTTTTCATTAGCATCAATTTTTCTTTTTACTTTATCGTTAAGTCCAATATGATGCGCTTCAATCTCTTTTGCATCAGTAGGTGAAGGAAGAAATTCAATAATACTATCCAATAATTTCTGAACACCTTTATTTTTAAAAGCTGAACCGCAGAGAACGGGTACAATTTTTAATTCGATTGTTGCTTTGCGTAGTACATCATTTATTTCCTTTGCCGTTATCTCTTCGCCTTCCAAATATTTTTCAAGTAATGTATCATCAACATCGGAAACCGCTTCGAGCATTTCTGTTCTGTATTTATTTGCCTGCTCCAGAAGATCTTGCGGAATGTCAATTTCATTAAAAGTTGCACCAAAAGTTTCTTCGTGATACATTCTTGCTTTAAAAGAGATAAGATCAATTACTCCTGTGAAAAGATCTCCTTCACCGATTGGCAAATTGATAGGGACTGCGTTAGCGCCTAATCTTTCTCTCATCATTTCAACAGCATTTAAAAAGTCGGCGCCTGTTCTGTCCATCTTGTTTACAAATGCAATTATAGGCACACTGTATTTATCTGCTTGTCTCCAAACGGTTTCTGATTGTGGTTCAACTCCGCCTACAGCACAAAACAATGCAACTGCACCATCCAATATTCTAAGTGATCTTTCAACTTCAACCGTAAAGTCAACGTGTCCGGGAGTATCAATAATATTTATCTGATGATCTTTCCAAAAACAAGTAGTTGCAGCACTTGTAATTGTAATGCCTCTTTCTTTTTCCTGTTCCATCCAATCCATGGTAGCTGCGCCATCGTGTACTTCACCCAAACGATGCAGTTTACCGGTGTAGTATAAAATACGTTCAGTAGTTGTAGTTTTACCTGCATCGATATGCGCCATAATACCAATGTTTCTAACTTTATCTATTGCTATCTTCTTTGCCATTTTCTTCTTTTTTAACTAATTCTTTTATCTTAATCCTAATCACCATTTAAAGTGCGCAAATGCTTTGTTGGCTTCAGCCATTCTATGGGTATCTTCTTTCTTCTTTACAGAAGCACCTTCGTTATTAGCAGCTGCAATTAATTCCATCCCAATTTTTGATGAAGTAGTTTTTTCGTTTCGTTTTCTCGCATGAATTTTAATCCATCTCATTGCTAATGCAGTTCTTCTTTCCGGACGAACCTCTGTAGGAACCTGGTACGTTGCACCGCCAACTCTTCTGCTCTTCACTTCTATTAAAGGTTCAGTATTGGCAACAGCTTGTTTAAATATTTCAAGTCCGGGTTTCTTTGTTCTATCTTCTATTATATCAAAAGCAGTGTAAAGCACTTTTCTTGCAACAGATTTTTTCCCGTCATACATTATTGCATTAATAAATTTTGCAACCAATACATCATTAAATTTTGGATCAGGTTTAACATATCTTTTTTCTGCTCTTCTTTTTCTCATAATTTAATTCGCCTTAGGTTTTTTAGCACCGTACTTTGATCTGCTGTTTTTTCTATCTTCAACACCGCTTGTATCAAGTGTACCTCTAATAATATGATAACGAACACCCGGTAAATCTTTAATTCTACCTCCACGAATAAGTACAATAGAGTGCTCTTGTAAATTATGACCTTCGCCAGGAATATAAGCGGTTACTTCCATATTGTTTGTTAATCTTACTCTCGCTACCTTCCTTAGAGCTGAGTTCGGTTTCTTTGGTGTAGTAGTGTAAACCCTTGTGCACACGCCTCTTTTCTGAGGACAAGCTTCAAGCGCCGGAGCTTTCCTTTTCGCTAAAATCTTTACTCTTCCTTTTCGTACTAACTGGTTTATTGTCGGCACAAATGTCTCCTAAAATATTTACCATTCAAAAAAAATTCAGACATTAAATATACTCTTTGTTATAAAATAAGTCAAGAAATTACATTATTAATTACCTTCAATTACTAGCATAAAAAATCCGGTCTCAATTAGTCGAAACCGGATTCATGCAATAATATTACTTTTCGAAGGTCAACTCGTCTCGACTTTCTCTTCTTTAGCTTCTTCCATCTCTTCAATTTCGCCCAAAAGAAGAATTTTGTCGTATTTCTTCAATCCTGTTCCTGCAGGAATTAAATGCCCCATGACAACATTTTCCTTCAGTCCCATTGAGATGGTCTACTTTTGCAGCAATAGCTGCATTCGCAAGTACTTTCGTTGTTTCCTGGAATGAAGCTGCCGAGATAAAGCTTTCCGTTGAGAGAGCTGCCTGCGTAATTCCAAGTAAAAGATGCTCAAAAGTAGCTGGTTCCGCTTCTCTTCCAACAACTGGTTTCTTTTCTTTCTTTTTTAGATCAGCATTAATTTCGCGATATTTAGCTTTAGTTATAAGCTGACCATTTTTATATCTCGAATCACCTTTATCCTCAATAAAAATCATATTCATTACATTTTTATTTTCATCTAGGAATTCGTTTCTGTCCACAACATCTTCTTCAAGGAATTTTGTATCACCAGGTGAAACAATTCTTATTTTTTGAAGCATTTGCTTTACAATTACTTCAATGTGTTTATCATTAATCTTAACACCTTGTAATCTGTAAACATCCTGAATCTCATTAACAAGATATTCCTGAACAGCACTTGTGCCTTTTATCTTCAGAATATCGTGTGGATTAATTGGTCCATCGGTTATTTTTTCGCCTGCAGGTATCTCATCACTATCCTGAACCAATATATGTTTACCTAAGGGCACGTTATATTTTTTCTCATCAGATTGATCATGAGCTGCAACAAAAATTTCTCTCGAACCTTTCTTTCTATCACCAAATCTAATAGTACCTTCAATTTCAGAAACTATTGCCGTATCATGAGGACTGCGTGCTTCAAACAGCTCAGTTACTCTCGGCAAACCACCTGTAATATCACGACTCTTTGTAGTTTGTTTAGAGATTTTTGCAAGCACTGTACCTGCCTGAATTTCTTCACCTTCATCAACCGATAGATAAGACCTGATTGGAAGGTTGAACGATTTGATCTCACCATCATCAGATTCAACAGCAATGTTTGGTGTAAGCGTCTTATCTTTCGATTCGGTTACAACCTTTTGTACGTGTCCTGTTTGTTCGTCTGTAACCTGCTGCAACGTGCTGCCACCAACAAGATCGATAAACTTAACCTTACCCGGGATATCGGTGAGAATAACAGCATTATACGGATCGTGATTATAAAGAGGTATACCCTTTTTAATATTCTGTCCTTCATCAACAACTAGCTCTGCACCATAAGGGAACATCATATTTTTTTATCTGCCTGTTATTTACATCATAAATTTGTATTGAACCTCTTCTTCCGGTTACAACTTTCACATTCAAATCAGGACCGCCGAATGGATCAGATTCAATTTTTTCAACAAAGTTTACTCTATCAAATTTTATTGTACCTTCTACATTACTTTCAACCTGGGACTGGCTTGCAATTCTGGAGGATGTACCACCGAGATGGAAAGTTCTAAGTGTAAGCTGTGTACCCGGCTCGCCAATTGACTGAGCAGCAACAATACCAACAGCTTCACCAATTTCAACAATTTTTCCATTTGTAAGATTTCTACCATAACACTTGGCACAAACACCTCTTCGTGATTCACAGGTGAGTACGGTTCTAATATAAACCGAATCAATATTTGCGTCTTCAATTGTTTCGGCAATTGTTTCGGTGATTGTCTCACCGGCTTCAACAATTAATTCTTCAGTAACCGGATGATAAATATCTTCCTGTGCAGTACGACCAGTTATTCTTTCACCAAGAGGTTCTCTTTCCTCTTCTATATCTTTAAGTGCATAAATTTCGATACCTAAGATGGTACCACAATCGTCCTCAGTAACAATCATATCCTGAGCAACATCAACCAATCTTCTGGTTAAATACCCGGCGTCAGCAGTTTTAAGTGCTGTATCGGCAAGACCTTTTCTGGCTCCGTGAGTTGAGATGAAGTATTCAAGCACGGACAAACCTTCTTTAAAGTTTGCAACAATCGGATTTTCAATGATTTCACCCGCTTGCCCTGATAGAGTTTTTTGAGGTTTCATCATCAAACCTCTCATTCCGGCTAACTGCCTAACCTGTTCAGCCGAACCTCTTGCACCCGAGTCAACCATCATGTGAAGCGAATTAAATCCTCCCTTTGAAACTTTGATCTTCTCCATCAAAGCTCTTGCAACATCGTTCGTGGTATGAGTCCAAATATCAATAATCTTGTTATATCTCTCGGCATCAGTAATAACACCCTGCTCGTGTTCATTAAGAACACCATTTACTTTTTTATTTGCTTTTTCAATAAAGGCTACTTTTTCTTCTGGAATAATCATATCGGAATAACTAACTGAGATACCACCCATAGTTGCATATTTAAATCCGATTTCTTTTAAGTCATCAAGGAATTTAGCAGTTACTTTATTTCCCAACTGTATAAACATCTTGCCAATAAACCCGCCGAAAGTTTTTTTAATAAGCAGTTGGTTAAAGAATCCCATCTCCTCCGGAACTATTTGATTGAATAATACTCTGCCAGTGGTGGTTTCGATCAATTCGCCTTTATATCTAAATTTAATTTTAGCGTGTAAACCAACTATTCCGTTATCGTATGCAGTTGTAACTTCTTCAGCAGAGCTGAAAACTATTCCTTCACCTTTTTCGCCTTCTTTATATTTTGTAAGATAGTAGCAGCCTAGCACTATATCCTGTGTAGGTACAACTATTGGACTGCCATTTTGTGGAGAAAGTATATTATGACTGCTAAGCATAAGTAAAGCGGCTTCTAAACGTGCTTCGTAAGACAAAGGAACGTGTACAGCCATCTGGTCACCATCAAAATCCGCATTGAACGCCGTGCAAACCATGGGATGGAGCTGAATAGCTTTCCCATCAATAAGTATTGGCTGGAATGCTTGAATACCGAGTCTGTGCAAAGTAGGCGCACGGTTAAGAAGGATTGGGTGTCCTTCAATAATTTTAGAAAGTATTTCCCATATAATAGGATCTTTCCTATCAACAACTTTTCTCGCACTTTTTACTGTTTTGTTATATCCCCGCTCAATCAGCTTTTTAATTATAAATGGTTTGAATAATTCAACAGCCATATCTTTTGGAAGACCGCACTGATGAAGTTTTAATTCGGGACCAACTACAATTACTGATCTGCCGGAATAATCAACACGCTTTCCTAGAAGATTCTGACGGAAACGACCTTGCTTACCTTTAAGCATATCACTTAAAGATTTAAGCGGACGATTATTATCGCTTCTTACAGCCGAGCCCTCTTCTTGAATTATCGAACAAAGCATCAATGGCTTCCTGAAGCATTCGTTTTTCATTTCTTAAAATTACTTCCGGTGCTTTAATGTCAATTAATCTCTTCAAACGATTATTTCTGATAATCACTCTTCTGTAGAGATCATTCAAATCGCTTGTAGCAAACCTGCCTCCTTCAAGAGGAACAAGGGGTCTTAATTCAGGAGGAATAACCGGAATATAATTGAGTACCATCCATTCAGGTTTGTTCGGAACTTTCCCTTCCTCTTCTTTGAATGCTTCAATTATTCTTAATCTTTTAAGAAGATCTGCTTTTTTCTGCTGCGATGTTTCAACTTCAAGCCGCTCGCGAAGTTCTTTTGAAAGGGTTTCGACATTAGTGCTTTTTAGCATTGATTTAACCGCATCTCCGCCAATTCGGGCTACGAATTTTTTAGGATCGATCTCTTCTAATTTTTCATTTCCTTCGGGCAGAGAGTTTAAAACTTCAAAATACTGATCTTCAGAAATCAAATCATTTACGCTCAACCCGGTAGGTCCGGGGTTAATTACAATATAGGATTCGTAGTAAATAACCTTTTCAAGTTCTTTTAAAGTTAATCCAATAATGTTACCAATTTTAGATGGCTGAGCCCTGAAAAACCAAATATGAACAACAGGAACTGCCAAGGTAATGTGTCCCATTCTTTCGCGGCGAACGCTTTTTTGAGTTACTTCAACACCGCATCTATCACAAATAATACCTTTATATCTTATTCTTTTATATTTACCGCAGAAGCACTCCCAATCGCGTGTAGGACCAAATATTTTCTCACAGAACAATCCGTCTTTCTCAGGTCTGAATGAACGATAATTAATCGTTTCTGGTTTGGTAACCTCACCATGAGATCTTGACAAAATATTATCGGGACTAGCAAGACTTATTGTAATGCTTTCAATATCTTTCATTGCATTTTCTTGAACTCTAAAAGCCATATTATATCTCCTAATTTCTTAGCGAAAAAAAATTCGTTCTTGTTAATTAATTGTGATATCCAGACCTAAGCCCTGGAGTTCTTTAATTAAAACATTGAACGACTCAGGAATATTTGGTTCCTGCATGTTTTCACCCTTAACAATCGCTTCGTATGCTTTAGCTCTACCCGCCACATCATCGCTTTTAACTGTTAAAATTTCCTGAAGGATATGGGATGCGCCGTAACCTTCGAGTGCCCAAACTTCCATCTCTCCAAATCTTTGCCCGCCAAACTGAGCTTTTCCGCCCAATGGCTGCTGCGTAATAAGAGAGTATGGACCAATTGACCGGGCGTGAATTTTATCATCAACAAGATGACTAAGTTTTAGCATATAGATGTAACCACAAGTTACTTTCTGATGAAACTTGTCACCTGTACGACCATCGTAGAGGTCGGTTTTACTTCCTCTCTCTAACCCTGCTTTCTCTAGCCAATCATCTACATCTTCAATTTTAGCTCCGTCAAATATCGGGGTTGCAAACTTAACTCCAAGTTTTTCACCAACCCAGCCAAGAGCTGTTTCGTACAACTGTCCAAGGTTCATTCGGGAAGGAACACCTAACGGATTTAGAATAATATCCACTGGAGTTCCATCAGGTAAAAACGGCATATCTTCTCTAGGTACTATTTTAGCAACAACACCCTTATTGCCGTGCCTTCCAGCCATTTTATCACCCTACTGATAGCTTACGCTTTTTGGCGACATAAACTTTTGCAAGCTGTACTATTCCAGGTGCAAGTTCGTCTCCGCTTACAACCTTAATTTTTTCTCTTTTATATTCTTCCTCAAGTTTAGCACGAACATCAAAATAATTATGGAAAAGAGTGTGAATGTGGTTATTATCCTTTTTACTATCGAACCAATCAAGTGTATAATCCAATTTGGTAACATCTTCCAAAGAAGTAAAAGTATCTTCTTTTATTTTGGTTCCACTCCTTATTACAATACTTCCATCAAGGTCTCTTACTCCACTTACAGTTAAACCATCACATAATTTGCTAAGTTTTTCAACAAGTTTTGTATAATGCTTATCTTTTTTACGATTATGTTCCTGTTCAAGATTTTCTAAAGTTTGTTTCTCTAATTTTTTCGATTCTGTGTCTCTTCTTTTTCTGCTGAACAATCGGGTTTTAATAATAGTACCCTTCAGTCCAGGAGGAGCCTTTAATGAAGCATCTTTAACGTCGCCTGCCTTTTCTCCGAAAATTGCTCGTAAGAGTTTTTCTTCCGGAGTTGGATCTGTTTCACCTTTAGGTGTAATCTTTCCAATTAAAATATCACCTTCCTTAACCTCGGCGCCTTCTCTTATTATTCCATCTTCATCAAGGTTTTTAACTGCTTCTTCACTAACATTTGGAATTTCACGAGTAAGTTCTTCTTCACCTCGCTTCGTTTCTCTTACCTGCAATTCAAACTCTTCGATGTGAAGAGAAGTGTAAACATCATCACTTACAACTCTTTCACTTAAAATAATTGCATCCTCAAAATTATAACCGCGCCAGGGCATAAACGCTACCAGTACATTTCTACCCAAAGCAAGTTCACCATTTTCAGTTGACGTACCATCAGCAAGTACATCGCCTGCAGCCACTCTCTGACCCTCACTGACGATAGGTCGTTGAGTCATACAAGTTTCCTGGTTAGTGCCATGGAATTTAATTAATGAGTAAGTTTTCCTGCGAATTGTATTAAAAGATGTCAGTGTTTCGATACTATTAGGATTTACATCATATTTAACTATAATCTTATCCGAATCAACATACTCTACAACACCTTCATCTTCAGCAAGAATTAATGCTCCTGAATCGTGGGCAACTTTCCTTTCCATTCCTGTTCCAACAATCGGTGCTTGCGGCTGAAGCAACGGAACTGCCTGACGCTGCATATTTGAACCCATCAATGCTCTGTTTGCATCATCATGCTCGAGGAACGGAATCAATGCTGCTGCTGCACTTACTATTTGCGAAGGTGCAACATCCATATACTGAACCTGTTTTGGAGAAACTATGGGGAATTCACCTTTTAATCTCGCTTTTACTCTTTCATTCACAAATTTAGATTGATTATCCAACGGGGCATTTGCCTGCGCTATCGTATAAATATCTTCCTGCTCAGCAGTTAAATATTCAACTTCGTTTGTAACTTTACTCTTCTTTACTTTACGGTAAGGTGTCTCCAGAAATCCATATCTGTTTACCCGCGAGTAAATTGTTAACGACGAAATAAGACCAATGTTTGGACCTTCGGGAGTTTCGATAGGACAGAGACGACCATAATGTGTGTAATGAACATCTCGTACTTCGAATCCTGCTCTTTCCCTAGTTAATCCACCTGGTCCTAATGCTGACATTCTTCGTTTGTGTGTCATTTCGGCAAGCGGGTTTGTTTGATCCATAAACTGTGACAACTGATTTGTTCCGAAGAAAGCATTAATAACACTTGTAATAGTACGGGCATTTACAAGATCTTGAGGAGTGAACTGCTCTGTATCACGCATATTCATTCTCTCTTTTATTGTTCTTGCCATACGAGACATACCGATATTAAATTGCTGGCCTAACTGCTCACCAACTGTTTTAACTCTTCTGTTTCCTAAATGATCTATATCATCAACTGGCTCATTGCCATTTTTTAATTTGATGATATACTTCATTATTTCAATAATATCTTCATTAGTTAGAATTGTAATTTCGGGCGATACATCCAATTCCAGTTTGTCATTCATTCTGTGGCGACCAACATCGCCAAGGTCGTATCTTTTATCATTAAAAAATAATTTTTCGATTAAAGCTTCTGCTGTTTCAAGATCAGGTGCTTCACCAGAACGCAACTGGCGGTAAATTGCAAATAATGCTTCCTCTCTTGAATGAGAAGTATCTTTGGTAAGAGTATTTACAACCAAATCCTGTTCAGCGGAAATATCAGCATTAATAAGTTTAATTTTATCAACTTCTGCTTCATCCAAACGATCAATATCTTCTTCTGTAAGAATACTTTCTCTCGATAAGAAAATTTCGCCGGTGGAGAGATCAAAAACATCACTTGCTACAACTCTTCCAACATATTCTGTTAAATCTTTTTTTGTTACATCAACTTCTTCTGCGAGATTAAACAAGTTTAAAATTTTATCATCAGTGTCGTAACCCAATGCTCTTAACAATGTAGTAGCAGGGAATTTTTTTCTTCTATCGATATAAACATACATTACATAATTTATATCTGTAGCAAATTCAACCCACGATCCTCTTAAGGGAATGATACGTGCTGAATAGAGCGGAGTTCCGTTTGGATGTACTGTTTGTGCAAATGCAACACCGGGGGAACGATGTAATTGAGAAACAACAACACGTTCAGCACCATTGATCACAAAAGTTCCTCTTTCAGTCATGAATGGAACATTGCCGAGATATACTTCCTGTTCAACAGTGTTTACAAATTCTTGAGTATCGGGGTCTTTTGTTGATAACCGTAATTTACCTTTAAGTGGTGCCGAAAACGTAAGCCCTCTTTCCATACATTCCGCAACAGTAAATCGTGGTTGTTCAATAGAATACTGAATAAAATCCAACCGATAATTTTCCTTATTATCGAATATTGGAAAATTTGAGGTGAATACGTGTTGCAAACCCTTGTTCTTCCTTTTATCAGGAGGAGTGTTATGTTGAACGAAATTCTCAAAAGTTTCTTTTTGAATATCAAGCAAATCAGGAATATCGATAACAGGGGTTATGCTTCCAAAGGAAATTCTGTTATTATCCAATTGTTATCCTCCATAAAAAATTTATTTTCTTTTTCATTTACACCATTCGTTTCGATGCACTAAATGCAGACAGTGACAGGACGGATTTTACCACCCTATCACTTATTTGCAAAATCAATCGAAAAATATTATAATAGTTAATTACTTTAATTCTACCGTAGCGCCGGCATCTTCTAATTCTTTTTTAATTTTTTCGGCTTCGTCTTTAGAAATAGCTTCTTTAACCGGATTTGGAGCTTTATCTACCACCTCTTTTGCTTCTTTAAGTCCTAAACCGGTATGTGCTCTAACAACCTTAATTACGTTGATCTTCTTTTCGCCAAAAGATGTAAGGATAACATCAAATTCGGTTTGCTCTTCTGCTGCGGCTGCCTCTCCGCCGCCTGCTGCTGCACCTGCAACCATTACTGGTGCCGCCGCACTAACTCCAAATTCATCTTCTAAAGCATTCTTTAATTCAGATGCTTCAATTAACGATAGTTCTTTTATTTTATCTACAATTTCAGCTACTTTATCTGCCATTTTCTTCTCCTAAATATTTGATTATTTCAAATTCTTAAATCTAAGCTAAGCTGCTTTCGTTTTCGAAACTTCATCAATAACGCTAACCAGGTCTCTCATTACAGCATTGATAGCACCAACAATTCCAGAAGCAGGAGCGTTAATACTTCCAATAATGCTTGCAACAAGATCGCTTTTTAGATGGTAGCGAAGCTAATGTATTCAAATTGCTTCCGTCATAGTACTCACCTTCAATATAGCAAGCTTTTAACGAGAGCTTTTTGTTTTTATCAAAATACTTTTTGATAATCTTTGCAGGTGCAACAGGGTTTTCATCCGCAAATGCGAAAGCTGTCATTCCTACAAGATGATCAGCTAATTTTTCATACTTACCTGATTCTTCAAGTGCTCTTTTGAACAAAGTGTTTTTGAACACTTTATAATTAACACCTTCATTACGGAATTGATTCCGAAGATCACTTATATCTTCTACATTAATTCCCGCTATAATCGGTAAGGAAAATAGCTGTTGATTTTTCCATTATTTCCGTTACTTCGGAAACAACATTCGATTTTTCAGTTCTATTCATTCTTCTCCTACTTCAGACATTAAATGAATCGAGTCAGTTAGAAGCATTTTATTGAGTGCGTAAAATTTTATAGTACCCTACCGGGTAGGAATTTCATCTTTTGTTATTTTAAGTCCGGGGCCCATAGAGCTTGAAAGAAATAAACTCTTTACATATTGCCCTTTGGAAGCAGCAGGTTTAAGTTTTATAATTGTATTTATAAATGCGTTTGCATTTTCAACTAATTTATCTGTTTCAAAATTAAGTTTACCTAATGAAGAGTGCACGATACCGGTTTTATCTACACGGAATTCGATTTTACCTGCTTTAACTTCATTAACCGCTTTTACAACATCTTTAGTAACTGTTCCGCTTTTCGGGTTTGGCATTAAACCTTTCGGTCCTAAAATTCTACCAAGTTTACCTAATTCTGACATAGAATCAGGTGTGGCAATTATAACATCCACATCTGCCCAACCGCCTTTAATTTTTTCCAAATACTCTTCGAATCCTGCATAATCTGCACCGGCATCTAATGCCTCTTGAGTCAAGGGATCTTTTGCGATAACCAACACTTTTACTTTTTTACCCGTACCGTGAGGCAGCGAAACTGTTCCTCTTACCATCTGATCGGCATGTTTCGGATCAACACCTAATTTTATTGCGCAATCCAAAGACTCAACAAATTTAACTTTGGAGTTTCCTTTTAATGTATCTATGGCTTCATCCAATTTATATTCTGTTGATATATTAACTTTTTCATGCAGTTCTTTATTACGTTTTGTTTTTCTCATCTCTATACCGATTAAGTAGTTTTAATGTTTTTAATTTTTTATTGATTGATATTAATCTTCAACCGTAAGCCCCATGCTCCTTGCTGTGCCGGCAACCATACTCATCGCATTTTCAATATCAAAAGCGTTAAGATCTCGCATTTTAATTTCGGCTATTTCTTTAACCTGTGCATTTACTTACTTTGCCAACTTTAATTCTGTTAGATTCAGCTGAACCTTTTTCAAGTTCCGCTGCTTTTTTTAGAAGAACAGAAGCAGGTGGTGTTTTTGTAATAAATGTAAATGATTTATCTCTATAAACAGTTATAACAACAGGAATGATCAAACCATCTTTATCCTGAGTTTTAGCGTTAAACTGTTTACAGAATTCCATAATGTTTACACCTTTTTGACCAAGGGCTGGTCCCACGGGTGGAGACGGGTTTGCCTTACCAGCAGGTATTTGTAATTTTATAAATCCATCAATTTTTTTAGCCATAATTCTTACCTGTTACCTAAAAATGTTTATTTTTCTAATTCTGCCTGAACAAAGTCTAACTCAACAGGAGTTTTTCTTCCGAAAATTGAAACCATTACTTTTAATTTCATCTTTTCTTCGTTTATTTCTTCTACCAATCCACTAAAATTATTGAAAGGTCCATCAATAATTTTCACAAGATCGCCGTTCCTGAAAATAGTTTCCATTCGCTCAGTGTTTTCATCCTGATTAAGACGACCCACAATTCTTCTAACTTCTTCAGCTTGTAAAGGATTTGGATTATTCTGAGTACCCAAAAAGCCCATAACCGATTGAGTATTTGAGATAAATTCTTTTACCTGATTATCTAACTCAACATGGACAAGAATATAACCGGGGAAGAAATTTTTTGTTTTACTTTTCTTCTTACCATCCTTTACTTCAAAAACTTTTTCGGTTGGAACAAGAATTTCAAGAATCTTTGCTCTTAACTCCTCCCTATCCTCAAGTTCAGCTTCAAGCGATAGTTTTACCTTATTTTCGTGCCCTGAAAAAGTTCTGACCACATACCATTTTTCTGCCATTTCTAAGACCTATTTAAAAAATTCCCTTTAACACCAGATTTATTGCCATATCAATAACATAAGTAAACGAAGCAAGAATAAGACAAGCAATTATCACCACTTTAGTCGACTCCATTAATTCGGGCTTAGTCGGCCAAGTGACTTTTTTCATTTCTTTAACCACATCTTCAAAAAATTTTATTATTTTATCTTTCATAGCTTCCCAAAAAATTTTAATGCTCGCACGTCAGGAGGGAGTCGAACCCCCAACCTGCGGTTTTGGAGACCGCTGCTCTAGCCAATTGAGCTACTGACGTATGAATTCCTATTTGGTTTCCTTATGAATCGTATGCTTACGATCCCAACGGCAGTATTTTTTATATTCAACTCTACCTGAGTGAAGTCTCTTGTTTTTAGTTGTGGTGTAATTTCTTCTTTTACACTCAGTACATTCTAAAGTTATTATTTCTCTCATAAATTTATCTGTTTATAATTTCTTATTTTTGCCAGATAGAACTCGCATATAATCATTTACTTGTGTGTAATTAGATTTTTCATGCTCGTTTCATCTCAATTATTTTTTTTGAGCTGACGATCCCGACTATGTCGGGATGACCTCATCCTTATTTTTTAACCACAGGATGATTTTTCAATATTTCTTTTTTGAGCTGACGACCGGGATTGAACCGGTGACCTCATCCTTACCAAGGATGTGCTCTACCGACTGAGCTACGTCAGCAAGTTTTTGATTAGAGCGGGAGACGGGATTCGAACCCGCGACCAACAGCTTGGAAGGCTGTGACTCTAGCCAACTGAGTTACTCCCGCCGGTAAATCTATTTATTCAGCAAGTAAAAAAAGAACAAAAAAATAAGGGAACTAAATTAAAATTAAATATTTCCCTTACTAACCAATATATAAATCTGCGCTGTGGGCGGCGAGGGATTCGAACCCCCAAAGGCTTCCGCCAACGGATTTACAGTCCGCCCCGGCTCTCCAACTCCGGCGTCCGCCCTAAAAATTAAAAAAAGAGCAGTAAATATATTTGTATTTAAATAAAAAAGCAAATATTGGAGTCACCCATAAATGTACAATTCGTCATGGAATAATTTTTGCCCTCTTTAATGTTTCCAGAGTTCTCTGTCCAAACTCCTGTATTGAATTGCTTCGCTGATATGCTGCGGAAGGATTGATTCAGCTTGATCTAAATCTGCAATTGTTCTGCTTACTTTTAAAATTCTGTCATATGCTCTTGCTGATAATCCCAGTTTTGTCATCGCCATTTTTAATAATTCCTCTCCTGCAGAGTCTAATTCACAATATTTCCTTACTTCTTTTGAGCCCATATCGCCGTTATTGTAAATATGTGGAATTTCCTTGTACCTGCCAATTTGTAAATCTCTTGCGTTAATTACTCTTTCTCTTATTTTTTCTGATGATTCACTTTTTTCCTTTGCAGAAAGATCTTTATATTTTACTGCAGGCACTTCAATATGAATATCAATTCTATCCAATAAGGGTCCTGATATTTTAGACATATATCTTTGAATTGAAGGCGGGGCACAAGTGCATTCTTTATTCGGATCAGTATAATAACCACAGGGACAAGGATTCATAGCCGCAGCTAACATAAAATTTGCAGGAAACTCCAGCGATAATTTCGACCTGCTTACAGTTACTTTGCAATCTTCCAGCGGCTGCCGTAAAACCTCTAAAACATTCTTCTTAAATTCTGGTAATTCATCTAAAAAAAGAACTCCGTAATGAGCAAACGAAACTTCGCCGGGACGCGGAAATGTACCACCTCCAACTAACGCAGCATCTGAAATTGTATGATGCGGACTGCGGAAAGGTCTCTCGGTTATCAAAGCGGTATCCTTGGAAAGAATACCTGCGATTGAATGTATTTTCGTTGTTTCCAAAGCTTCTTCAAAAGTCATGGGCGGAAGGATTGAGGGAAAACGTTTTGCAAGCATTGTTTTACCAGAGCCGGGCGGACCAATCATTAAAATATTATGCGCTCCGGCAGCAGCAACTTCCAAAGCTCGTTTCACATTTTCCTGTCCTTTAACATCGGAGAAATCGAAATGATATTTATTTATTTGTGAGAAAATTTCCTGCTTATCTGAAATTATCGGTTCGGCTGTTTCCTCTCCGTTAATAAATTTAACCACATCCGATAAATTTTCGATACCATAAACCTCAATACCTTCAACTATTGAAGCTTCTTTTGATGAATCAACAGGAAGGATAATTCTTTTAATACCTTTCTTCTTCGCTTCAACAGTTATTGGCAATGCACCTTTTACATGTCTTAATCTCCCGTCAAGAGAAAGCTCACCTAAAAATACAGTGTTGCTTAAATTGTTTTCAATAATTATTTCGGTTGCTGAGAGTAGTCCGATTGCAATTGGAAGATCGAAAGCACTACCTTCTTTTTTTATATCGGCAGGTGCTAAATTAACGGTTATTTTTTTTGTAGGAAATTTCAATCCGCTGTTTTTTATTGCAGCCGTTACTCTTTCCCTGCTCTCCTTAACAGCGTTATCAGGTAACCCAACTATAATAAAACCTGGAATCTGCGACTCAACATTCGTCTCTACTTCAACAAGGTATGCATCAATTCCGTATGTGGCACTGGAAAATATTTTGGAGAGCATAGCAGTAAAAAAATAAATGGGAAAAATGATTCGGAAACAAAATTAAATTTTGAATTCCAATTTAATTATTCTATAAAAACATTTTTTAATTTACAAATAAATTTCTCACAATATGATGTCTTCAGCAAATTTACACTATAAAATTTTTAAGCAAAACATTATTTCAATTTTTAATAAATGGAATGCCTACCTAAAATAACAATAATACTTTTGATCGTTAAACTTTGGTAATTGAGATTTGCTTTTGTTAATTGAGATTAATTTGATATCTGATAAATTGGTAGTCGCAAGCTTTGGTGAAACCATCCAGATTGTGTAAAAAGTAATAATGATAGGATTGTCATTCCCACTGCCGAAGGCATTCCCTCGGAAGAAAGTGGGAATCTCTTAAAATTTTAAACATTTGGATTTCCGTTTTCACGGAAATGACAAAAAATAAATACTTATTACACAGACTTCACCCCTTCGGGACAGTTTGCGTTTATATATAATATACACAACTTGGAATCTGCCTGTAATAGGCGGGGTTGCGGCTACCTTATATAATTAATATTTATACAACCTCAAAATTTATGAAGTATATGATATCATTTTGCTAAAATCATTTTTTTGGTCTGGCTGGAATTAGGTGACCATGCTTTGTAAAGGTAAATTCCCGAGGGCAAATCGCTTCCATCAAATTTAAATTGGTATTTACCCGTGGCGAGAAATCCTTCATGCAAAACGGAAATTTCCTTTCCTTCCAAATTATACACAACAATTTCAAAATCAGATGCCTGCAAAACCTCAATTGAAATTTGTGTGGTCGGATTAAATGGATTGGGATAGTTTTGCCCGATGATAAATTCTTCCAGCTCAC
>PVMK01146928.1_pt1 | contig 26634 bp, 31 predicted proteins | sample 1853481 | NCBI WGS metagenome assembly PVMK01 (sample SAMN08533507, study PRJNA380276) | Marine sediment metagenome, whole genome shotgun sequencing project. | reverse complement strand
GTCATTAGCCATTTCATGGGGGGAGATTTAATTTTATGACACCCGCTCAGACGACCGTAAAAAATTTAAGCAAGAATGACACCTCCTATCGGGATCAACTGATTACAGAGTACCTGCCCTATGTGAAGCGTATTGTTCATCGGATTGCGGTCCATTTGCCGTCCACCATCGACATTGATGATTTAATGAATGTGGGCGTGATTGGTTTGATCCAGGCTGTTGATCGCTATGATCCGGGCAGAGACAATAAGTTTATGACCTATGCGGTTTTTAGAATTAAAGGTGCGGTTCTCAGCGAGTTGAGGACCCGGGATTTTCTTTCCCGGTCGAATCGACGAAAAATAAGAGACCTGGAAAACACCTGCCTCCAGCTGGAGCAAAAGCTGGGCCGTGAAGTCGGCGACGAGGAAATTGCTGAGGAACTCGGTGTTGATATCGAGAAGATCCGTCGCACCAAACAGATGTCGAGCATTTCATTCATCAGTTTTGAGGAACTGGGATTTTCTTCCCGGGATGAAAAAGAGAAGCTGTTGAGTTATCTTGTGGATAACGATGATGATGCCCTATCCTTGACCCGATTGAAGGAAATAAAAGAAGCCGTGGCCCGGGCCATTGAACAGTTGCCGGAAAAAGAAAGACTGGTTATCTCGCTTTATTATTTAGATGAACTGACCATGAAAGAAACGGGTAAAGTTCTAAGCATTACTGAATCCAGAGTCTCGCAAATACACTCTCAGGCGATTATGCGCCTGCGGGCCAAATTAAAGAAAGAAAAGCTGATAGGAGATTAAGCGGCTGCCAGAGGTGGTGCCATGGTGGACAATATAAAATTAAACAAAGTTCTACCCTTGCTGTCGTCCGCGGAAAGAGTGAAAAAGGTGGACCGCCGACAGCGCAACAGCCAGGAGTCATTGATTAATGACACCCTGAAAGGGAAAAAAAAGAAAAAAAAGAAAAAAAAAGATGGTGAAAACGTGGAGATCTCAGAGGCAGCTTTGACAGAGGATAGTGTCCAGCCGCCATCTCATACGGGAAAAAAGAGATCCGCTAAGGACAAAAAATCCCGTGATGACCAACCTCCAAAGATAATTGACATACGGGTCTAGATGGATTTCAAATTCAATTATATGCAGCTCAATCGATTGGTTTCAGGTTTCAGGTGTCAGGTGTCAGGTGTCAGGAATTCGGAAGTTGGAATGCGGAATGCGGAATGCGGAAAATAAGAAAAGGCGCAGGGCATATGCATGCGATTTAATCTGAATTTCTCCTAAGGAGTTGCGATGGTATTTGAATTAGTTCAGTATTGGGAAGTCGCTGTCGACGGTATTCAAATTTTTCTATGTCTTTTGATTTTATTATTTCTGATACGAAATCGCAGAAGAAAAATGACGCCCGAATGGGTCGAAGCTAAAACTGAATCAGGCCAAAGTTTTAATCTGCAGGTATTATCTCAAGCAATCAACCAGCAGGTTGAGATGGCCTTTTCCAATATTCTTGATTCTGTTGCCGTCGAACGCCGCCACCTGGATAATGTGCTGCAGCTAAATCAATTTAACCCTGGGGGTCGCATCCCCACCGAACAACAACGACCGCCGGTACTGTCTAAAAATAGCGAAATCCTTCCAAGATCCAAAGAATCAGCAAGCAAGGACCAACATCGGGAACGAATCCAAAAGCTGGCCCTCAAAGGCATGAGTGCCAAACAGATTGCCGAAGAGTTAAAAACTCCCATGGGGGAAGTAGAACTTATTTTGTCCTTCCAATTTAAAGAAAGTAATTAACCGGCAAAAATTTCCTATCCATTGAATTCTAACCGGCAAATTGACCCCACCTATACTCAAGTTAGAGGCTTCGCCCGATTGGAATGCTGGAATGTTGGGAAAGTGGGACCTGATTGCGTTACGTGTTTCGAGTTGCGTGTCACGGGTTAAAGGCTTGGTGCTTGGAATGTAAGGTTTCGGTTTTAGTTTTTTTATATCCGAAATCCGCAATCTAAAATCCAAAATGCATTAATTCCACTCTCTAGGAGCATAGATATATTGGTATGTCTTTTGCATGATATTTCAGTAACTGTTGGTGTTGTAGAAATTTCGAGACATTCAATTATGCAGGATTCGATAAAGAGGTAAACATATGAGTGGAGCCATCTATATGGCCGCCTCCGGCGCCCTGGCCTACGAAAAACGGTTGCAAATTATTTCGAACAATCTCGCCAACGCCAATACCGTTGGCTTCAAAATGGATCACGGCCAATTTCAGTCTATTGATCCGGCTGATTTGCCGGCATCATCCACCCTCACTGGCCCTGAGATGAATACTTCCCAGGCCCAATCCTTCTGGTTTGAGTTTAATTCGTATACCGATTTCACCCACGGCAGCCTGAAAAACACCGCCAATGATTTTGATCTGGCGCTTATTGGGAAAGGATTTTTTTGTGTTCAAAAATCCGACGGTGTTCACTATACCCGCAAGGGGGATTTTACCCTGAACGCTGACGGTGTATTGGTGACCCGCAATGGCTGGCCGGTGATGGGCGACGGGGGAGAAATTACGGTGAATAATAAAGAAAATCCGCACCGGTATAAAAAATTTGCAGTGGATGAAGAAGGTAATGTGTCCGTGGATGGAAAGCAGATCGGCAGCCTTCGCATTGTCGAATTTCCCGAGCCTTACCGATTAAGAAAGATGGGTGATACCCTGTTTAAACCGGCGGAAAACAGTCCCCCGGCGCAAGAGGCCCAGGATTTCAAAGTAAGCCAGGGTTTCGTTGAACTTTCCAACGTTGACGTCGTCAAAATGATGACGGAGATGATTGAGGTTTTGCGCGGTTATGAATCCTATCAAAAAGTAATCCGCACCGCCGATGATGCCACCGCCAGGGTCATTAATGAGGTCGGCAAAGTCTGATCCGGATAAACCGGAAAATGCATTTCTTTGGGTAGCTTGTTTTTTTCACAAAAAGATCTATCAACATGATGCAAAAAAAAATAACAATTAAAATACTTATAGGAGGATAAATGATACGCAGCTTATGGACTTCAGCAACCGGTATGCAGGCCCAGGCCTTGAACCTTGATGTCATTGCAAACAACCTGGCCAACGTCAATACCGCGGGGTTTAAAAAAAGTCGGGCCGAATTTCAGGATTTACTGTACGAAACCCTCAGGCCCGCCGGGACCTCTTCCAGCCAGGATACCCAGGTTCCTACCGGGATACAAATCGGCCACGGCACCCGGCCGTCCACGGTGCTCAAAATTTTTAGCCAGGGAAACATGGAAAATACCCAAAATGAACTTGATCTGGCGATTGAAGGAGACGGATTTTTCCAGATAATTTTGCCCAACGGTGAAACCGCCTATACCCGGGACGGGTCCTTCAAACTCGACAGCGATGGGCGCATTGTAAATTCAGATGGATTTGCTCTGGAACCGGAAATTTCGATTCCTTCAGATGCCCTATCCATTTCTGTGGGGATAGATGGCACCGTTTCCGTCCTCCAGGCCGGTGATTCGACCCCCAGTGAGATCGGAACGATTGAACTGGCGCGTTTTGTCAACCCTGCCGGGTTGATCAGCACGGGCAGAAATTTATACATCACCTCGGAGGCTTCCGGCGATGAAATGACCGGCACTCCCGGCGAGGACGGATTGGGCAGCATTGCCCAGGGCTTTTTGGAAATGTCCAATGTCAGCGTGGTGGATGAGATGGTCAGTATGATAACCGCCCAGAGGGCCTATGAGGTCAACAGCAAATCCATCCAGACCGCCGATGAGATGCTGCAGATGGCCAACAATATCAAACGTTAGAGAATATAATATGAAGGTTTTGAAATTGGGATATCCGACTCCTGGAAAGGTAAAGCCGTTCGTTTTTTATCTGCTGGCAGTGCTGTTCATGCCGGCCATGGTCGGCCTGGTTTTTGCAGGCGATTTAACGCGCGTCCGCATAGCCGAAAATGTGCAGATCGATGATGAGAACATCCTTTTGGGAAAAATCGCAACGATCGAGGGCGGTGACCCCATGGTAATCAGGGCGTTGAGCCGCATCGTGGTGGGAAGAGCGCCTCTGGCAGGTGGTTCGCGAAATATTAAAGACAGCCTAATCAAACAGCGCATAAAACAACACGGTGTCGATCCTGGCGAGCTGATATTGCAGATTCCTTCCCAAATTGCTGTTTCTCGCAGCTTTATCGAGATCGAAATAGATAAGCTCAAGGAGCTGGTATCTGATCATATCTCAAAAAATTTCCTGCCCCAAAACAAAAATGCCCGCATTAAAGACATACGGATTACCGAAAACCTGCGGTTACCCGGCGGCCGCATTTCATATGATGTCATTGCTCCCCGTAATCGGGACCTGGTTGGAAAAATCCCGTTTTCAATCAAATTTAAAGTGAATGACAATTTTTACAAACGCATCTGGGCCACGGTCACCATCGAAGCCTTGGCCGAGGTTGTGGTGACACAAAAGCCGCTGGGCCGGCATAAGCCCATTACCGAAGATGACATCCGGGTGGTAAACAAATGGATCTGGCTGATTTGCCCTCGGATGTGATTACCGACCCGGAGGCGGTCCTGGGTAAAAGAACCAGAAGGGCCATCGGGGCCAAAACGGTGCTGCGTCCCAATCTGGTCGAATTGCCCCCGCTGGTCAAACGCGGTGATGTGGTGATGATTATAGCCGAAACCCAGGGGTTTAGAATTACCACCATGGGGCAGGTGAAAAAGAAGGGGGCGCTCGGCGACCGCATTCCGGTGATTAATTTTGATTCCAAAAAGGTCCTTTACGCCCGGGTGATAGATTCCAATACGGTGAAGGTCGATTTCTAGTACCGAGTTAGTACCAGCTAAAATCAATTCGAATAGGCACTAAAAACCTCTATAAGGTAGGTGAACATGCAGACAACACACGATCGCTTAATGTCGGGCATACTTGCGTTATGGCTGCTTGTCGGACTTGGCGGATGCACCGGTAACCATAAGAACCTGCAGCCTGCCAACCAGAAAATGCCGCCCCGGCAAATGATGGTACGGCAGCCGGCCGTCTCAGTTGAGGAAAATAATGGCTCTCTGTGGCAGGCGCGCAGCTCCTTTAACGGATTGTTTATCGATACCAAAGCTCGCAATATCGGAGATATCGTCACCGTTAAAATCGAGGAATCTGCTAAAGCCACCAACAAGGCCAATACGGAAACAGAGCGCACCTCCGGACTTGAGGCCGGTATCGAGAAATTGTTCGGTATCGAAGACTGGTGGCAGGATGAAATTCTGCCCGACGTCAACGGCAAATGGCCCAAAATTGATCCCTTCGGAAATCCTTCGGTTAAGGGCTATCTGAAAAGCGATTTTGAAGGGGATGGCCAAACCAGCCGCAGCGGCAATCTTGAGGCCTTCATTACCTGCCGGGTGGTCGACGTCATGGCCAACGGCAATCTGAAAATCGTCGGGACCCGCGAGGTGATGGTAAATCACGAAAATCAGTTAATCATGTTGTCAGGTATTATCCGGCCCCGTGATATCTCGGATACCAACGTTATTTTGTCCACTTTCATTTCGAATGCCAAAATAGCATACAGCGGCTCCGGCGTGATCGATGATCGCCAGCGTCCGGGATGGCTGGCCAATCTGTTGAATAATGTCTGGCCGTTTTGAGCAGGTTTTCCTCTGGTTTTAACACTAACCCGGACAAGCCGGAATTGCCTATGTTTCTTCAAAGACCGTGCTTTTAATTAGTGGGGCCGGTTGGCGTAGCGAGTATGCCATTAAGACAATATTATAGGTGTCAGGTGTCAGGTTTCAGTGTTCAGCACTTCCACTCCCTGACACCTGACACCCGACACCTGAAACCTTCAGTTTCTTACAACATGTTGTCAGATAAAGGGCACTGAGAGCCTAAGGGGCTTCGTCCCCAAGGGATAAAATGTATGAAGTCATCAATAATTAAGTCAGCCTTAATTAAGTCAGCCTTTTTTCTGGTGATATTGCTTGGCGTCGTCGGTCAGGCCCACGGCGTACGCATCAAGGATATCGCGGATATCAAGGGCGTACGTGAGAATCAGTTGGTCGGCTATGGTCTGGTTGTTGGACTGAATGGAACCGGCGACAGCGATAATGCCGTATTTACGATTCAGTCCTTTGTCAGCATGCTGGAGAGAATGGGCGTCACGGTTAGACCGGAAGACGTTGAAGTTGACAATGTGGCGGCTGTTATGGTGACCACCAATTTGCCTGCTTTTGCGCGCACCGGAAGCCGAATCGATGTTCTCGTCAGTTCTATCGGCGATGCCGGAAATCTCCAGGGAGGCACGCTGCTGTTCACCCCTTTAAAAGGCGCTGACGGGCAGGTTTATGCCATTGCGCAAGGGCCCGTCAGTACCGGCGGCTTTGTGGTCGGCACCGACTCCGGGTCAGGGGTACAGAAAAACCATCCCACTGTCGGCCGGGTTGTCAATGGGGCGATCATCGAAAAAGAGATAGCTTCTAATTTTAATCAGAAACAATCATTGACTTTAAATTTGCACCGGGCCGACTTTACCACGGCCTCCCGGGTAGCCCAGGCGATTAATATCGCGTTTTACGATCAAATTGCCCGTACCCATGATGCCGGCACCATTGAGGTGCAAGTGCCCGATAAATACAAAGGCAATACCGTGGCGCTGGTGACCATGATAGAACGGCTGGGTGTGACGCCGGACATGATTTCGACAGTGGTTATCAACGAACGCACCGGAACCGTTATTATGGGAGAAAATGTCAGAATTTCAACCATCGCCATTGCCCACGGAAATTTGAGTATTGAAATCAAGGAGGATCGGAATGTCTCCCAGCCCATGCCGTTTTCGAGAGGCGGTCGGACCGTTGTGACACCGGAGTCCCAGGTTCTGGTCCAGGAGGGTAACAACCCGATATTTTTGGTTGAATCCGGCGTGAGTATCGGCGAATTGGTGAAAGCACTCAATGCCCTGGGGGTTTCACCACGGGATTTGATTGCCATCTTCCAGGCCCTCAAAGTCGCCGGGGCCCTGCAGGCCGACCTGGAGATCATGTAATGGATGAAAACAATCCTCTGGCCTCTCTGGCAGCATTCCATTTCAACCAGCAGTATCAAAATCAAAGACTCGGTAATACATTTAAATCCATAAAACCATCAGCGGCCGATCAATCTGATCCAAAACTGCAAGCTGCCTGCCGGGAGATGGAGTCTCTATTTCTCTCTTACCTGCTCAAAGAAATGCGTGCCACGATCAACAAATCAGGCTTTATCAGCGGTGGTAAAGCCGAGGAAATCTTCACCTCACTGCTGGATGTCGAGCTTTCCAAAAAAATGTCTGCTGCCGGGGGCATTGGTCTGTCTGCTATATTGTTGAAGCAACTGGGCGCAAAAGGCCAAACCCGGACAAGCCGGGATTGAACAGCGAACCGCAGAATATCGAATGTCGAACCGCAGCCTGCGACGAGCCCTTCGGTTGTGAGCCCTTCGGTCGAACGACTCAGGGTCGAATGACTCAGGGTCGAACGACTCCCTTCGGCAAGCTCAGGGCTTGAGCCCGTCGAAAGCAGCCGTGTCGAATGTCGAAGTGTGGTTTCGCTCTTGGCCTTCGTAGCCAATTTGGCGAAGTAGGCTTGCTCAGTCTTTTTTATAAAATAGACCATTCGACACAGTCGTTAGACTCTGAGGCTCTCGAAGGGAGGCTCACGACAGGCAGAATACATCCCTTCGACATTCGACATTCATTATTCGATATTCGATATTCGCTTTTTCAGAGTTTCTTTTTTGATTAGACTGGCCGCTTTTCAGGCAAGCGGCGGCGCTGACACCTGACACCTGAAACCTGTCATCCGCCTGTCAGCATCCTCAATAAAAGCCTAAAGTTTTTGATATTTTTGCCGATAGTAATTGTGTCAAATAGTATGGGCAGCAAGGGATTTTTCTATGAAAATCGATAAAATACTGGAGCAATTGTTAGATGTTCTCCATCGGGAAACGGAACTTTACCGGGCCATGTCATCCGTGATGGACAAAGAAAAAGACGCCGCCATTCAATCCGAATTAGTCGCCTTAAATGAAGCCGGGATCGAGAAAGAAAATATCCTGGCGGCGCTCGGTTTTCTTGAAGACCAACGACGTGAACTGGTGACAAGCCTGGCAGATAATCTTAATCATCCGGCCCAGGATTTAAATTTGACCGTGATTTCTCAACTAGTGGCAGAACCCTTTGCGGGCCGGATGAAGCAGGTCAGTTCTGATTTGTCGGCCCTGCTTGAAACCCTGCAAGTTGCCAATCAGCGCAACCGGCAATTATTTGAGCATTCCCTGGAGCTTCTCAGGGGCTCTTTTAATCTTTTTAGTGAGTTGAGGCCATCCAGCCAGGTTTATCACAGGACCGGAGCCATTCAGAACACCCATGCGACCGGAAGATGTATATGCGATGAGATTTAGCCCTGCGTTTCAATAGCCGCACCGTTCACTTGTATCCGTTCCGGGGTTCAAGGTTCAAAGGTTCAGGGTTCAAAGGTTACAACTGATTGACACTGTTCACAAGTTTAATCAAAATCTGGAATACCCGTCATACCCAATTGGGTGAAACGGATTTATAACCGAATGAGATAACACGATCCCTTTGATAAGAGCTGTCTGGGGTTTTTCAACCCGGAACGTTGAACCCTGAACCGCTCAACCTAGGTATTACCACAGGGCCGACAGTTATCAGCAGCAATAGTCAGAAGAGGGCATCATGAATCAACCAAATCTAAAGAAAATCTTGTCGAATATCAGGTCCTTCCCAAGTATGCCGGCTACCGGCGCAAAGATGCTTACCATGCTCGAAAACCCCGAAACTTCTGTGGACGAAATTGAAGCCGTGTTGCGCCACGATCCGGGTTTAACAGGCAATCTGTTGAAATTGGCAAATTCTGCCTATTTCGGAATTCCCTCTAAAGTATCATCGGTCAGGCAGGCCGTATTATTACTGGGAATGAAAAAGCTCATTCAACTTGTCGTTGCTTCCTGTGTAAGTGCCGTTATGGACAAACCGTTGCCCGGATATGATTTGCCGCCCGGCGACCTTTGGCGACACTCCATTGCCGTTTCGATTGCCGCTGAAGCCTTGATCAAGGACAAAAAAGATATCGACGCCGATGATATTTTCACCCCGGCTTTGCTGCATGATATTGGCAAGTTGATTCTGGGGCATTTCGTAAAAGACGAACTGGAAGATATCGAAAAGATTGCCGCCAAAGGGGTTCCCTATGTAGTTGCCGAGAATATGGTGCTGGGAACGGACCATGCCGAAGTCGGAGCAAAAATCTTAACGCACTGGTCCTTTCCCCGTGAAGTCATTGAGGCTGTCAGATGGCACCATGATCCTGATTTTCCCAAACAGGCAAATGCCGCGATTGATATCGTGTATTTGTCCAATCTTTTGTGCCAGACCCGGGGTAACACCAACGAAAATGGGGGACCTTCATATGATTTATCTCCTACGGTAATCGAAAGGTTGGGAATAGACGTCAGTCAGTTTGACTCGATTGCCGGCAACATCGCCGACTGGGTTGATGAATTGGCGGATGCGTTGACGTTTCATTAATCAATATGGCCGGAACCTTAGGAAGGTAAGCGAATGGCTCTAAGAGCAAACAATATTGCCTCCTTACTGAAATCGTTTCCGAGTATGCCGGGTGCGGCTGTAAAATTGCTGGCTCTGATCGACGATCCGGATGTGAGTGTATCGCAGATTGGGGCCATTTTGAGGCATGACGCGGGTCTTACGGCCAATATTTTAAAACTGGCCAACTCGGCCTATTTTGGCATTCCATCCAAGGTTGGCTCGGTACGACAGGCGGTTGTGATATTAGGTTCGAAACGCCTGATCCAAATGGTGATTGCTTCGTGCGTCAGCACGATTATGGATAAGCCGGTGTCCGGTTATGATCTGTCGCCCGGGGAATTGTGGCGTCATTCCATAGCCGTGTCCGCAGCAGCGGAAGGTCTTGTCAAAGAGTTGGACATCGGGGCCACTGAGGAAATATTTACGGCCGCCCTTTTGCATGACGTCGGTAAGCTGGTTTTGGGAAATTTTGTCAAAGACGATTTTAAAAAAATTGAGGCGACATTAAAAGAGGACGTGTCATTTGAAACGGCCGAAAATCTGGTTCTGGGAACCAACCATGCGGATATCGGTGCCCAAATACTTACCCAGTGGTCTCTGCCGTCGAATATCGTCAATGCGGTTCGCTGGCACCATGCCCCGGAGTCGGCCGATGAAACAGATACGATGCTGGACATTGTTCATGTTGCCGATGTGTTGTGCTTGATGATCGGGATCGGTGCCGGCAGAGACGGATTGCAATATAAACCTTCCGAGATTGTGACCGAGCGGCTGGGACTGGAGTCATACCATCTTGAAAAGGTGGCCAGTCAGACATTGCAATGGACCAACGAATTATCGGATGTTTTTGGGTCGCACTAGCCGCAACGGCAAGCGGGGTCCAAAAAATCCAGCAAACCTTCAAGGAAAGGTGGTGCAGTATGACGGCTATATACGGAGTCTTGAATCTGGCCGGCAACGCTTTGCTGACGCATCAAAAGGCCATTAATGTGACCGGAAATAATATTGCCAATGTCAATACCCCCGGTTATTCCCGTCAGAAGTTGATATTGGAAAACAAGACGCCGGTACCATCTTCCGTGGGACCCATGGGAACCGGCGTAGAAGCTGTCAGTGTCGAGCGGGTGTACGATCGGTTTTTAGGTGTCCAGATCAACGACGAAAGTGAAAGTCTTGGACGATGGGAGGCCCAAAAAAACGGCTTTGAACTTGCTGAAGTTATTTTCGATGAAAGCAGCGATTTCGGTCTAAATAAGTCTCTCGGTGATTTTTGGGGCGCCTGGCAAAATTTAACCAATGATCCTTCAGGGTACAATGAGCGGGTGGTGTTGCAGGGCAGAAGTGAAGTTATGACAGGTACATTCAACCGAATTTATGCAGATCTTCAGAAAGCATTGGAGGGATTTGATGCCAGCATCGAAGGGGCGGTCGAAGAAATCAACCAGCTGTCGCAGCAGATTGCTGAATTGAATCAGAATATAATCGAGGTTGAAGCCACCGGGTACAACGCCAATGATTATCGAGACCAGCGGGACCTGGCGCTTAAAAAACTGGCTGGGCTGATTGATATCAACAGCTTCGAAGATGCCACCGGGAAGGTTACGGTTTCGGTAGGGAACGGACAGACCCTGGTGGAAAGCAGTTTATCTCGAGACTTAACCACCCAGGTCAATGGTTTCGGCTTTAAAGACATTGCCTGGGTCGGGCCGGATGGCACGACGGTCAATATAACCGACAATATTTCCAACGGAAAGCTGAAAGGGTGGCTGGAGGGCAGGGATGTTGATATTCGCGGCTATATGCGGCAGCTTGATATCCTGGCCGAGGGCTTGATGGAGCGGGTCAACAATTTGCATCTAGCCGGCTACGGCCTGGACGGGTCCACCGGAAATGATTTTTTTACCGGCATCGCCACGGCATCGGGAAACATGGATTCTTTGCTGACCATAACCGCTGAACCGGGCGGAACGGGTAACATCCGGGTCACACTGGTGGGGGGCGGTACGGCCGGGGCGGAAACGGTGACCACGGATGCCGTTACCGGGGATATCCAGATTGCCATTGAAGACGGTGTTTCCACCGGGAACCACATTGTTGCAGCCTTGCAGGCCCATTCAGGAATTAATACCGTTGTTGCGGCTGCTGGGGGGACGGCATGGGATCTAAGTGCCGGCACCAATACCGTTGCACTGGCCGGCGGGAGTTCGGCCGAGGCAATCCAGGTTAACGCTGCCATTTCCAGCAATCTGGATTTGATTGCCGCCTCGTCAACCAGTGCCGGGATTCCAGGAAACAATGATCAGGCCATCGCCATTGCGAATTTACAACATGCCTTGAGCATGAACGGCAATTCATCCACCTTTGAAGACTTTTATAATTCTCTGGTCAGCAAAGTCGGTGGAGATGTTCAAAATGCTAACGCCTTTTATAATCATCAATCCGATATGGTTGTTCAACTCGAAAATCGACGCGAATCGATTTCGGGGGTGTCGCTGGATGAGGAAATGATCAATCTGATCAAGTTTGAAACCGCCTATAATGCGGCTGCAAAACTGATCACAACTGCGGACCAAATGCTGCAAACCATTTTAAACATGGTCTAGCCGGGATAAACCGAAAAATGTCTAAAGTGAGCTAAAATGCCTAAAATGCACTAAAGTGCCTAAAGTGCCTAAAATTATGGCGTCGCTTCGCTCCATCTTTTTTATAAGTCGTTGACGCTGGCCGTATGAGAAGCCAAAAATCGGAACAATGAAATGATAACTTACCGTGGGTTTCTTATTTCATAAAATAGATAGAATACATTTATTTTAGGCATTTTAGGCAATTTAGGCACTTTAGGCATTTCTTTTCTCAGGCATTTCTTGGGGTAACTTGATTTTTACACAAAAAGATCTTGCCACAAAATGCACAAAAATAATTTCTGACGCGCCTAAAGGAGACTAAGATGCGGGTTACCAATAGTATGATTTCCAACACGCTAACCAGATACCTTATGCGGCAAAGTGAGGGACTATACAAGGTACAGGAACAAATTGCTACCCAGAGAAAGATAAATAGATCCTCAGATGATCCGGCAGGCATGCGCAAAATTCTGGATTATCGCAGCCAGATTGCCACGGTCGAGCAATATTTCACCAATATAGAACGGGGTACCACCCGGCTTGAATTGACCGAAATTACCCTGGATGCCATTGATGATTTTATCGGAGTGACCAGAGAGATCTCCCAGCAACAGGCGGGTGGGACCCCCCAAGACAGGGCGTTTGCGGCTGATCAAGTCCGGGATCTTTATGATCAGATAGTGCAACTGGCAAACTCCAAAAGCGGCAAAAATTATATGTTCTCCGGGCATAAAACCGACACCCCGGCCTATGGACATGTCGTCGAAATATCCGGTGGAGCGCCGGGTGATCTTGAATTTGGTCTGGCCGCTGCCGCGACCAACGTCACGATAGATGTTATGGACGACAGCGGTCTTGTTATCGATACAATCACGGCGGGCCCCGGGACGGACGGTCTGAATACGGTGACCTGGAACGGAGCCCCGGCCGACGGACTATATAAGTTTAGCGTAACCGCCTCCAATGCCGCAGGAGATGTGGTTGACTATGCTACTTATAATGGCGATGATGGCTCTGTTCGCATCATTATGGGTGAAAACACGGAATTAAACCTAAATGCCGATGGAAGAGAAATTTTTTCACCCGCCGGTCAGGCGGATGTCTTTGAAGTCATCGCAGATCTGATTACTGCTCTCGAAAATGACGACAGTGCGGCTATTGCCGGTCTGACGCAACAGCTCGACTCGGTCCGGACCCAAGTCAGGGAGTTCAGAGCAGCCAGCGCAACCAAAATGTACCAGCTGGAAAACACCGAAAATTTCTGGTCCCATTATAAACATAAACTGGAGCAGTTGCTTTCTGAGACAGAAAATGTTGATATGAATGAGGCCGCGATGAGGTTTAACCAGCTGGATCTTGCCTATCAGAGCACCATTGCCACGGCCGCCCGAATTATTCAACCAGGCTTGATTAATTTTTTAAAATGAGGTTTGAAAATGAACAGAATCATGACCATCATCGTTATTAACCTCTTTGTGTGTTTCCTCATTGCTAACTCGGGATGGGCGCTGAGCAGTCAAAACGTCGTTGTGTTGAAAAAAGCCGGTGTCAGCGATCAGACCATCCAGGTTATCGCCCAAAGAGAAAGTGATCGAAACCGCGGCCTTCAGCGTAGATGAGATTGTGAACATGAAAAAGGCGGGAGTGAGCGAAAAGACGTTGCGGGTAATAATTAAGGACGGCTCTTTTATGAACAATTCCGAACCCATCGTCTATGGCAGGTCAACTCAAACCGTTCGCAACATCAGCCCCCGAGGAAATCATCAATCTAAAAAAAACGGGGTCAGTGACGAGGTAATTCAATCCACCATCGAAGCCAGTAAATCCGACGATGAACAGGATCGTGAGCGAGCCTGGCGGATGCTGGATAATATGCAGCTGCGAGTTCATACCCGGGACTAATATTAGATTTCGGATTCATTCGATTTGGGATTTGGGATTTCGGATTTCGGATTTCGGATTTTAATAAGGAAAATGTCTTATTTTAAACCCTGAGCCTTGCGCCTTGTGCCTCTGATCTGTCCGTACCTTACCAGCAGCTTATCACCTTTTACCTTATACCGTTTATCCCTGCATCCATGAACATCACCTGTCACAAATGCCTGCATTATTATGTCACCTGGGATCAGCATTTTCCCCATGGATGCCGGATTATGGGATTTAAAAGTCGGCCGATGCCGATGTTTGAAGTCCGGCGCACCATGCATGGAAAAGACTGCCTTTTTTTTGAGGTGAAAAAAACGAAGAATCCCCCGCCAAGTTTCCAAAATAGAAAATAAGCATATAAAACAATTGTAAAATTTACTGAATTCATTCGGAATATTCAATTATTGAATAGCTGCCCCGGCTGGAAAAATCCTGGTTTGTAATGGTCGATCACAGTGTCAAAATTTTGTCACTCAGCTCAAATTCAATTTTTGATTAAGACTGGTTTTACAGATGGAGCCATTTCTGCTTAACCAAAGAAAAACCCTGTCAGGGGGGGTACCTAACAGGGTTAGTCGGAGGTGGGAATGAAGGAAAGGAGGAAACTTCATTCCTATGACATATCTTTATAGCAAATAATGTGCCATTTGGCCCAATAAAGTTAACAAGGTTGAAAACATGGATTTGTTGGGTACTGTGAATCAAATAAAAATTATTCAATTACAGTAGGTTACATTATTTGATCAAAATCAGGCCTGTGGTTAAACAATTTCATCATATCACCTAAAAATTATCCAAACGGTCAACATTTTCGTCAAAATTTCGACACTAGGCAATATTTTCACTATTAACACGCAACAAGCGGTCAAGTATTTGCGTTAACTGCCGATAAAGAAATCAGGATTTGGTCGGTATGGGGATTGAAAAAATAGTGCATGCAAGCTCTCTGGCGAAAGTCATCGAGAAAGTCAGACAAATGGCTCTGGGAGAGGCGACCGTTGGCGGCAAATGCAGCATTTACGTTAATAATGTGGATAAATATAATTAGGATGAAAAAAATAAAATGTGCATGTATTTTGCATGTATTTTGCATGGATATGTTGTAGGCATTCATTACAACCAACTATAAAATTCAGGAAACCGGAACGATGAAAATTGATAACCATGACCCAATAATAAAAAATTTGGTACCGGAAGCGAATTCCAAATCCCAATCTTCCAGCGGTCAAGAATTCGGCACGATCTTGAAAGAAACCGTAGAAAACACGAGAAAAGCGGATGAGGGGCCCCGCCAAACGGCTTTTATCAACCCGCTTGCCGGTGTTCAACTGACGACACCGGCATCACCGGATTCGCAATTTACCATTGAACGCATTGAAAATTTGATTGATTTGCTCGATCAGTATCGCCACAAATTGGCTGACCCCCAGATCAATTTGAAACAGATGGGTCCAATTATAAAAGAAATCGCTCAGGAAAATGATCACCTGGCGCCTGTGGCCGGTTCGTTATCCGATGATAATGAATTGAAAGATATTCTCAAACGAATCCGGGTAACCGCATCGCTGGAAATAGCCAGATTTTACAGAGGCGACTATATTGCGGCCTGAACCGTAACACAACCTATGGCAAGTCGTAACGTTATCAACCCTGATTAACAATTTTATTTTCCCCCAATGAACCATGAATTCATTCACCGGGAGCGCCACCTAAAAAGAATTCAGGCAACCATTGCCAGGATGCCAAGTCTTTCGACCACCGTGGTAAAGGTATTGGAAACCTGCAATGACCCCCTGGCCTCCGCCAATAGCCTCAAACAGGTTATTTCTCTGGATCCGGTTCTCACCGGCCGGGTATTGAAGCTCATCAATTCAGCCTATTATGCCCTGGGCAAGCCCATCACCTCCCTCACCCGGGCAATCATTATGCTAGGAGTCAATACTGTTAAAAACCTTGCGCTAAGCTTTGCAATTCTGAAAAACATGCAAGGCAACGGGGCTTTTCATGCCATGACGACCGACGAATTCTGGTTGCACTGTCTGTGTGTCGGTGTCGTTGCGAAATCATTGGCTGCTTCTAAAGGACTTTTGCCAGTGGAGCAGGAAGAGTATTTTGTCGCGGGACTTCTGCACGATCTGGGCAAGATTCCCCTGAATAAGCAATTTTCAGAAGAATACTACCAGGTCTGGGAATCAGCGAGAAGGAAGCAAGATCCTTTTTTCCTATGGGAAGACCGGCTTCTGGGTATTGATCATTGCAAAGTCGGAAGCATGATTGCCCAAAAATGGCATCTAGGGTCATCGCTGGTCGAGTCATTGTCACACCACCACGATCCCGATGACTGTGCGGAGAAAAACCGGGATCTGGTATCAACCGTTTCACTGGCCAATCTTATCGCCATTGATCTGAAGATTGGCACAGCCGGAGATCGTCTTGTCGATAAAGGCTTGCTTGTCGATTTGAGTGCTAAAGTCGGTGTTGATTATAATAAATTGAGCAATTTTCAAGAATCGGTTGCTAAAGAGATCGAAAAAGCAAGGATATTTATGGAGATTGCCCAAAAGGGATAGACGGTAGAGTTGAATATTTGAGGATTGCCGGTATGATATTAAAATTTTGGGGTGTAAGGGGCTCGATCCCCAGCCCGGGACCAAATACCGTGAAATATGGCGGTAACACGCTCTGTCTCGAATTGCGCTTGCCGGATCAAGAGCGGCTGATAATTTTCGACGCCGGATCCGGCATCCGTGAACTGGGAGACAGCCTCAGCGCCGGCAACGGCAACAAAGGTTGTCTGAATGCCGATATTTTTCTGACCCACACCCATTTGGATCACATTCTCGGCCTGCCCTTTTTTGCACCGATTCATAATCCCGGGACCCGGTTAAAGATTTATGGTCCCGTAACCTGTGAGGAGGACCCTCTCGAAGAGGTCATTGGCGGCCAACTGTCTTACCGATACTTTCCGATTCGTCAGCTTGAACTGGGTGCAGATATCGAATACATCGATCTCATGGAAGGAAAGTACAACCTGGGCAGGGGCATAACTCTTATTGCCAAATATTTGAACCATCCCTTGCTGGCACTCGGTTATCGTGTCGAATATCGTGACAAAGTCTTATGCACCGCCTATGATACTGAGCCCTTTTATAATGTTTTCTGCACAGATCCGTCGGCCGCCTCCTTTGATGAGATCCTCGCCTCCGAAGGTGCCCGAGCGGCCCGGGAGGAGAATCGCAGAATGGAAGAATTTTTTAAAGATGCCGATCTGTTGATTCACGATGGTCAATATACCCAATCTGAATATGAAAACGCTAAGAGAGGCTGGGGGCATTCCCCCATAGAATATGTGGTTGAAGCAGCCAAACGGGCAAAGGTTAAGCGACTGGCGATCTGTCACCACGACCCTCTACGGACGGATTCCCAACTCGACGAGCTGTCGCAAGTGTATGGCAATGAGGAGTATGCCGGGGGCATGAAGATTTTTTTTGCCCGGGAAGGTCAGGAGGTGGAGATCTAAGCCCTTATCGGGTTTGCTCTGACAACATGTTGTAAGAAACTGAAGGTGTTCCGCCGAAGGCGGATTCAGGTTTCAGCAATTAATAAATTTCAAATAACAAATCACAAATACCAAATGGTTCGACAAGCTCACCACCCTGAGCCTAGTCGAGGGGCAAATCACAATGACCGAAATTCAAAATTCCAAACGGATGGTCCGCCGCCATTTGTGCCAAATGGCATAATTACCGGCGGACAAAAATTTGGGCAGCTATACGGTACAATCGTGTTGAATGTTTTGGTCATTGGATATTGAAATTTGAGATTTATTTGGCCCAATTTTAAGATCAGGTGGTATTTGTGTTTTGGAATTTCCGGCTTGTCCGGGTCAGGTTTTAAACGGTCTTCTTTTGCGCAAATAATCCCTCTGCCACTGATAGAACAGCTCGGTTAATTTTTTTTGCTCGTCTCCGGTGATTTCCGTAAATTCCATCGCGCATTCATACTTTTGGGTTTGCGGATTTCTCTTCCGTCTTATAATTTGACACCGCTTTATATTCACCGTGGCGTCATCGTCATCGTCATTGTCATCCTTGGCTGGGAACACCAATTCGACATTTTCCAGGATCTTGGGGTTATTTAACTTCAGCTCCTGTTCCATTTGTTTGGTTAAGCTTACCAGTACGCCCAGGGTGCCGCTCAGACTGACATTAATCACCAGCAGCTTATAACGGGTCTGGTTAACATTAAAATAAAGTCTGGTGCCATGGGGCGCTTCCAATCTGAAAAGACCCCGCCGCTGATAGCGGTGGATGTTATCAGGGAATTTTATCCAAATCATACCTCCGGACAGGTCGCTGTCATTGGTTTGGAAAGCATACAGTATTCCTTCTGGACCGGTAAATTCAATTCGCAACCACCAATCGTCAAGATCATCGATGGCTTTTTGGAAATCCTTGTTGTAATCGATGAGAAAATAGTGTGTTCGCTTCTGTTTGCGTATATCCTTTAGATAGGAAATGTGTTCGTAGTCACCGTAGGGCAGCTTGATTTGTAACGGAATTTTGTCCTGCTGCAATCCTTTGAAGAGCTGCAATATTGCGTCGCCTTGAATTTTTTCAATATTTGCCATGGTATCTTAGGCCCTTAGCGGATTTTTCCGACAACATGTTGTATAGAACTGAAAAATATATAATAGCACTCGGCAACATGGACAACATGGGTCGACGCAGCGTCGCCAATCGCCTAGTATATCGACAGTCTGGCTACACTTTCAGCAAAACTGGAATCCTGCAACAGTTTCTTGGCAAAAGCCAAATACTTGGCTGTAATGGCTCTCACGGCGAGCTGCAGGGCGTATGGCTTTACCGGCTTTTCCAGCAAGTAGTTCACGTTGGAGGCCAGACACATATTGACGATGTCGTCACTGGCATTGCCGCTGATAATAATGGTGTCTTCATGGGCGGTCGGGTATTTTTCCTCGAGGGCATCCAGGAAATAAAATCCGCTCAGGCCGCCGAGAAATACATCAACCACAAAAATCGCAACGCCGATATCCCTTTCCAAACAAAAAGATATCGCTTTGTCGGGATCAGAAAAATAATGCACTTGGCCCCAGGTATAAAAGCTCTCAATCAACTCGGCGATGATTTCGCAAATACCCGGATCGTCATCAAGGACAATTACATCCAAACCATCTGACATAGGGTTGCCTCCATTCAATTTTTGTCGGCAATATTATATTTTTCAATTTTGCGGTAGACGGTCGTAACATTAACGTCCAGTATCTTGGCGGCTTTGGGTCGATTTCCACCTGTGACCTCCAGCACGCGTTTAATGTGGCGTTTTTCAAGTTCATCCAAAGTCAGCATTTCCACGGTTTTACGCCGCTCCGGACCCGTGTAGGGTATCAGATTGCGGGCGGAGGCCAGAGTCAGGGTTTTTCCCGCTTCGAGCAAAACCGCTGGGGCGATCATGTTTTCAAGTTCGCGGACATTGCCGGGAAATGAAGCTTGCAGCAGTCTTTCGGCCAGTTCAGGGCTTAGTCCCTGGATTTTCTTCTTGTTGGCCTTGGCATGAATGTTCAGGAAATGGGAGGCCAGCGGCAGTATATCATCTCTTCTCTCTCTGAGAGGGGGGATCTTGATATTGTACATGTTGATGCGGTAAAACAGATCCGCCCGAAAACGTCCTTGAATGATTTCTTCATTGATATCGCGATTGGTGGCGGCAATGATACGAACATCAACACTTCTAATTTCGGTACTGCCGAGCCGGTAAAATTCACGTTCCTCGATGACTCTTAGAAGTTTGGCCTGTAATGAGGGATCCAGCTCTGTGATTTCATCCAGGAAAAGGGTGCCGCCGTTGGCTGCCTCAAAGAATCCTGTTCTCTCACTCGAGGCATCTGTGTAGGCGCCTTTGGCATGGCCGAAAAATTCGTCTTCGAATATGGTTTTACTGACAGATGCCATGTTTACAGCATAAAAAGGTGCTTTTGAACGTTTGCTCAAACGGTGAATGACCCGGGCCAGCATTTCCTTGCCGGTTCCGGATTCGCCGCTTATCACCACGCTGTAATCTGTGCCGGCGACCGCTTCTACCTGGTGGAAAACCAATGCCATGGATTCATCTTCAGCCACCAGGTCGGAAAAGGCCTGGGGGTTATTCAGTTCGGAAAACACCTTTTTTCTGCCGAACCGTGCCAATTCATCCTGCAGATTGTACTTTTCAAGGGTGCGGTTAACCAGGGCGATGAGTTTTTCGCTGTTTAGGGGTTTGACCAGGTAATCTGATGCTCCCAAGGTCATGGCTTGTACAGCAGTGGCGACCTCATCGCTGGCGCTGACAATGACACATTCGGTAAGCGGGAATTCGCCCTTGATTTTTTCAAGGACTTCCAGGCCGTTAAAATGCGGCATCATCAAATCCAATAGTATGAGCCGAAAGGGATGTGTTCGAACGAGATTAAGGACGTTGCGGCTGTCGGAAATGAGGGCCGGTTCCGGTAATCCAGAGCTCATCAGAGTGGCCTTAATACTTAAAAGCAGTCCCTCGTCATCATCAACGACCAACACCGGTGTATGTTTATCGGGAATCGATTCCATCTCTTATATATTAAAATGAAATGCGAAAAAAATCAAGAATTTCTAATCCCAAATGATAGAGTTTTCTATAATTTTTAGCGAGTTAAGTGAATTTTGGGAGAAATTTAGTAATGATTTTCGGTTGGATAAGGGTTAAAGCAAGCGTCACCGGCGGACCAAAAGCTCCTTGATAGTTATTTCCAAGCTTTTTTGCCAGGGTTTAGGGTTTATGCCGAAATGCTTTTGAATACGGCTGCAGTCAAGGGCCGAATAGATCGGTCTTACCGCCCGGGTGGGATAATCAGCGGTGGCAATGGGTTCAATCCGGGTTGTTTTTACATCTGCATACAGGCGGGCCAACCCAATTATCTTTTCTGCAAAATTATACCAGGAGATTACTCCCTGGCCACAATAATGGTATGTTCCCCAGTCAACATCATCATTGAATTGCATGCGATCAGAAATGATCAAAATGGTCTGGGCGAGGTCGGCAGCGTTGGTGGGAGATCCATATTGATCGGCAACCACACGGATCTTTGGTTTGGTTGTTGCGAGCTTGAGCATGGTTTTTACGAAATTGTGACCATGGATACCGTAAAGCCAGGAAGTGCGAAGGATGATATGCTCTTTTAAGTGTGATCGAATCTCAATTTCCCCATCGGCCTTGCTTCGGCCGTAAACCCCTACAGGTGAGATCGCATCCGTTTCGAGGTAGGACGTGCCTTTTTGACCGTCAAAAACATAATCGGTTGAAATGTGCACCAGGGGGATCTTGTTTTTGGCGCACATGCGGGCCAGATTCGCGCTGCCGGTTGTATTCACCGCAAAAGCAAGGGCTGCTTCGCTTTCGGCTTTATCAACCTGGGTATAAGCGGCCGCATTGATGATCACTTCGGGCTGATGAAAAGCCATGCAATGGTCAATTTTTTCAAGGTCAGTGATGTCCATATCATCTTCCGAAGGTGCCTGTACACTGAAGCCTTTGAGTTGGCCTTGCTTGATGAGTTCACGGCCAAGTTGACCGTCGGCGCCGGTGATCAAGATTTTCATGATTGTTGTTCTCTTAAAGACTCTTTAAAAATTCTGGTCAGTCAAATACCCAAATTGTCGATCCTTTTCAGAAAGCGTCGGATCTTTCAACGGCCACTCAATGGCGATGTACGGGTCCGACCACAGGATGCCACCTTCATCGTCGGGGTTGTAAAAATCGGAGCATTTATAGGCAACATGGGCACTCTCGCTCAGGACACAAAAACCATGGGCAAACCCTTCGGGTATGAAGAGCTGGCGCTTGTTTTCTTCGGACAGTATAACACCGGACCATTTTCCGAAGGTGTCAGATCCCGGTCGCAGGTCCACACCTACATCAAAAATTTTACCGGTGACGGCCTGTACCAGTTTGGCCTGGGGATGGGTTTTCTGGAAATGCAGTCCTCGCAGGGTACCTTTTTTAGAAAACGAGAGATTGTCCTGAACGAAGATGCAGTCAATATCAGCGGTTTCAAAGCGCAGGCGATGGTGGGTTTCCAGAAAATATCCCCGTTCATCTTTAAATACCCGGGGCTCTATGATCAGCAGTCCGTCCAGTGCTGTGGGGGTGATATTCATGCAATCTCCCGTCTATTGCTCCAATTTCCTTTCCGACTCAAATAATATAAAGTATTTTCCGCCGGTATGCAAACTTCCGTTCCGACCCAAAAGCGATTACCTGAATTTCTCATCGATTTGATGCAAGCACTGCACGATCTGTGAGTAGGCCTTTAAATCCGTCAACCATCTTTGCGGTATGGCCTCCGGTCCAAGGTGAGCACCTAAAATCATCCCGGCAACCAACCCTCGCCCGGCAGAATCTCCCCCCGCCATGGCGTTTTCGATCAGGCCTTGGCTCAAATTTTCTTCATACTTGACGATCAGATGAATGACACAGGGAAAGGCCGCCTCAATTTCGCACATCTGGCCAAAATCCAGCATGGCCTGGCGGGTATCTTTATCTGTACTTTTCAGGCCGTCATCGACCCATTTTTGATAGGGTTCCCGGGAAAACCCGTCATCCACCACCTGTTTAATGGCCGCCAGGGGCGTTTCACCGTGAATTACCCTCCAGGCTACCCCGGCAAAGAATTCGGCACTTTCGATGACGGCCGGATTGTTATGGGTAAGTGTAGTTTGAGACCTGACGCTTTGCATTAGTTTATCCGGATCATTGCGGTAGCAAAAGACTAACGGCGCAATCCGGGCGGCACCGGCCAGATCATCGGAGCCGGAACCAACCGCGGTAATATCTTTTCGGGCTGCAAAATTGTCAAGGGTATCTTTGGTGGCCCCGTCCAAATAGCCGTCATAAGATTTGAAAAAATCCTGCCAGCTCTTGGCAAAATGCTTGAGATTAAAGCCCGAACTAGCAGCCACCGATTTGAGCAGTACCAGGGTTTGATCCCCGTAATGGGTGAAATCCCCAAGGTCCTTGGTTGGATGATAGGTCGGTCTTTCGGGTTTTATGTAGTTTTCTATCGGCCCCCACTTTTTATCAATAACATTGGTATTGTATATCCAATGCACCCCCAGTGACAGCGCATCGGCCGCAAAAGATGCCAGCACCATGGCTTGGGCTTTATCATTCATCGCTTTCTCCTTCGGTTTATGGTTTTAGTCCAACGCTGCAGACCGGTTTTAGATAATATTAGACCTATTTTTTAAACTTCAATGTCCGGATGAAATTATCGAAAACAGCGGTCGGATTTACTGGCGGAGCATCATGGGGGATAATGCGAGCGAAAATTAGTAGACATCGGGTTGAACACTATTCCATTGTTCCAGCATTCCATCAATCCATGTAGGCGGCATAAAACCACTGACGTTAAAAGATGCATGATTTCAATACATTATAGAAATTCCGAGACGTCGCATTTGTACCTATATCTTCTTGTCCTGGTATTCAACTTGAATCTTATTCATCATTTTCATCAGTTCTGCTTCCGTGACATAGCCTTTGTCGAGCAATATCCGGGTTAGGGCCTCCAGCTGGAGGGTGTTTGACACCAACAGTTTTTCTAATCCGGTTCTGGTTTTCGAATCGAAGTCTTCCGGCACCGGCAGGTTTTTGGCCGGCAGTCCTTCCCGGCGGTCCTTTTTGCTGCGCCGTTCCTTGCCGCTGTAATCTGATTTTATCCACCTGCGGTTGAAGGCCGAGCGCCTGTCTTTATTGCGCCTAAATAACGGAGATTTTGGGTTTGCCATAAAACGAATCCATGCCAGATGGCAGTGAGCTGTTGGTTTCAGCAATTCTAATGTCACGGCCGGTTGTATTTAGATCCGGCAGTCCTGTGCCCCTGCACCCGACCGCCGGATAATTTAAGCGCTGAATTGTGCTATCCTCATATTATAGAATAAATCCAGCCAAATATCAAATTTTAGACCCGCATCGTGGCGTTGGTGTGGCGGCGAGAGGAATGTGGAAAATTGATTTGCCACCTGAATTTTGCACGTATTCTTACCGACAGTGGATAAGCGTGTATATTGGTGATCTAAACCATAAACCAAAGAATATGTCTTCGACTATGTCTATTTTTTGTCAGACTTCAAGTTCCCCGGTGCGAAGATGGCATCCGCTATGTCCTTGAGTTTCATCATGAAGACTTGTGAGGAGTATCCTGCAAGAAGCCCAACCGCTAAATAGGGCATACGGCCCGCAAAGGTGACCCACCCCGCGCCTTTGGTTATGTCTTGGGTAGTAAAAGTAAGGGCACCGCCAAGTAGCAGGAAGAAAGCGATCAAACCGGTCAGCGATCCAGCAATCGGTCGCAAGACATACGAGAGGGTATACCTTGGATCAAAATTTTTTTCGATGGAGTGTTTTATGATAATTTAAGCGCTGAATTGTGCTATCCTCATATTATAGAATAAATCCAGCCAAATATCAAATTTTAGACCCGCATCGTGGCGTTGGCGTTGCGGTAAATCTACTACCGGCTTGTGGCCGCGCTGGTCATTGAAAACAACATAAACCGCTATAAAACCATATCCAGGGTACTTAACAAATTAAGGCGAATTGGCGTGGTACCCTGGGGGTCCATAGAGGACCGTACGCGCCGGGTGTCTGCCAAGCGCGGATGGCAAGACGCCAAGACGTTTGCAGAGTAGGAGCTTGACCGGTTTTTATCCGGATAGCAGCAAAAAATAAATTTCATTGTTTTTTTGCTGGTAATTCATATATAATTACAGTCTAGGCAATCCAGAAAGGGGGAGGGAAGATGAAAAAGTCGGAATCAACAAGCATGATTTTTAATTGCTTGGTTAAAAAAGAAGACGACATATTTATCGGCCATTGCCTCGAATTGGATATCGTTACAACCGCAAGCACACTCACCGCAGTAAAAAAAGACCTGAATGACCTCATCATGGTCCAGGTGGATTATGCTTTCAGCAACGACAACCTGGATAACCTCTACCGCCCTGCGCCCGCTGAAGTCTGGGAGCTGTTCTATGCGTGCAAGACCCAGACCGAAAAACGGATCAGGCTCCAATCTGCTTTCCAGAAAAAGAAATCCGTGAAGGCCTTTGTGCCGCCATGGATTATTGCTAAAACCTGCCTGGCCAAAGATTTCTGCCATGTCTAAGTAGCCCTATAAACTGAGGGAACTTCTTAAAAAATTAAAATCTTATGGCATCGTTCGAATGGAAAGAAAAGATCGGGGCAAGGGCTCAGAAATAATCCTTGTGAAGCCTGAAAGCCCGAAGTCTGTGAAGGGCCCGCAATACCCAATCAAAAATCATGGTGCGGGAACCGAAATCTCGATCCCGGTGATCAAGGCACTATTGAGGCGGTTTAATATAACCGATTTCTGGGATTAAGGGACCGGTCCCTTTTGTGTCTGCGTGCCAATACACCCGTTGTTGGGACCAACCATTTTAGAAACGGATTTCTGACCTCTGAATTCTTCCATATTCACTGAACCGATACCGCACTTCGCGACACCAGTCGGCGGTCGTATTGGACTTTGTATGGGCGTTGGAATAGTCGCGCTCTATATAGCAGGTTGGAAATAGGGTTGGAAGCAGCAAAGATTATTCATGAAAAAAGGGTTTGCGATTTCTCGTAAACCCTTTATTTTATTGGTAGCGGGGGCAAGATTCGAACTTGCGACCTTCGGGTTATGAGCCCGACGAGCTACCAGACTGCTCCACCCCGCATCATTTTTTTTCGAAAACAATCTGTATCGGAACAACAATAATTAGTCAAGGGCTTTCTGTCAACCCGGCCAGGGTATTTTATCAGGGGACCGTCAAAGTAAATCCTAAACCAGTACCTGTTTAAACGACGTAGGCTTGTATATTTTATATCTAATCAGGATGCCGCCAGGTTTTCAATGAGCTGTTTGAGATGTTTGTATTCGCCTGGGGTTAATTTGATTTGATCAGATCGCAGAAGTATTTGCTTATGGCGACTGTTGTGCCCGGCAATTATTTCCAGGGAGGATTTTGAAACGTCGAGACATTTGGCGAGAAATTTAAGGCACATTTGGTTGGCGGCGTTGTCAACCGGCGGTGCGGTCAGCTTTATTTTGAGGGCCTCATTGTGCTGTCCGGCAATCATATTTTTCGATGATCTCGGCTGCACCAGGACTTTAAATACAAGGCCTTCAGGATTTTTTCGGATATTTAGTCCCTCTTTTTTTTCAGCGGCCAATTTCAATCCAAACCACCTAACCGTTCACAGGTTCAGGGTTCAACGTTCAGGGTTAAGGACAAAGAATGCATTAAAGACCCGAAGTTTTCTTTAAAAATGCTCATTTCCCAAATAATTGCCAGTTTGGCTCCAACTTTTGGATTAGGCCTGATGAAACTGACACTTTTTTCGTAAATACGCATCCCCTATGCAGTCCAGGGACGAGAA
>PVMK01134926.1_pt1 | contig 26638 bp, 20 predicted proteins | sample 1853481 | NCBI WGS metagenome assembly PVMK01 (sample SAMN08533507, study PRJNA380276) | Marine sediment metagenome, whole genome shotgun sequencing project. | reverse complement strand
TTCCGGTCAGGTATTCCGTCAATTTATTCACCTCTTTCATCCCATGGCCCCGTTGGAAGGGAATCTATGCTTCCCTTCAAAAAACTTTCGGAGAATCCACTCCGTGCCCGGTCTATTATTTTTATACCAGCCCATCACAATAAGAAACGCTTCATTTGTGTACAAGCCGTTTCCAAACCTTGCGCTCCTGCAAATCCTCTAAACTTATAGCAGTTTTCGAAATAAAATCAACGTATTTTGGCAACTAAAGTCTTTAGAAAACAACCCCTTGCCCCTTTGAGTCCTCAAATCCTTATTAGGATTCAAATGCGTTTGCCCTGTTGAACACGTACTGTCGATTTGACAGAATCGAATTTCTCCGATATGGGTTTCTTTTAATAAATTTATGCGTATGAATCATCAGCCATCTAATATATTATTTGTTTGCATCGGCAATATTTGCCGCAGTTCTTTTGCCCAAGGCCTTTTTACAATGCTCGTGGGTCAAAAAGAGCATAAAGGCGTTTATGCAGATTCTGCAGGTTTACTTGCCCTTCCCGGAAATTCGGCCACTTTTCTTGCACAAAAAGTTGCGGCCCAGTACGGCGTCGATTTAACCGGGCACAAGGCAAAACCTGTATCGGAAAAACTGGTAAGCGGATCAGACCTGATCCTGGTCATGGAAAAATCCCACAAGGATTCACTCCTAACCGACTTTCCAGGGGCAGCAGACAAGACTTTTTTAATCCGGCATTTTGCACGCTTTGGCTCACGAAACCGCGGCATTGAGGATCCATACGGGCTTCAATACGAGGCATACCGTTTTTGTTTTCTCGATATCGAGGATGCGGTTTTGGGCCTTTTAGAGTTTCTTTCCATACGCTAGAATATCCCCCGCCACCGCTATATCATACTGAATAAATTCAGGGCACGTGTTCAGGGAGTGCGCTTTCCCGTGTAACGATATTGGCGGAGTGGCTTCGTTATTTCAATGACCAGACACGTAGACACCGGAGTGAAGCGGGGGAGCCACCCCCTGGACACGTACAATTCCGAAATGATTTGAACAACAGACAACCATCCATGGACAAGGAAGAAACCTATGAGACCACTTGTTGGCGTCGCAATTATCGTTGTTAAAGACTCTAAGATTCTCCTTGGAAGACGTGTGGGTTCACACGGATCCGACACTTGGCAGTTTCCAGGCGGGCACTTGGAATTCAAAGAGTCCATAGAAGATTGTGCCAAAAGAGAACTTTTCGAAGAAACGGGCTTAAAAATACGAAATCTCAGATTTGGACCCTATACAAACGATATCTTTGAGGCAGAACAAAAACATTATATCACTCTATTTGTTATCGCAGAATATGATTCGGGGGTATTAACTGTAAAAGAGCCTAAAAAGTGTGAAAAGTGGGAATGGTTCAACTGGTCACAACTGCCGGAACCTAAATTTTTGCCAATTCGAAATTTACAAAAGAAAAATTTTAACTTAAACGACTGGTTGGCAAAAACATCGCTATAATTTCAGGCAGCCAATCCCAAATAATAAGGCACGGATAAATGGAATTTTTAAATAAATTTATCCCAAGGTTTCGCGCAAAAACAACTTTGCAGAATTGGCGCTCGGATTTGGCGGATCCGAGAGAGTAAAGCCACAGCAATAGCGTGCTATTTCGCTGAGTTACCGGGCAGAAAAAAACAGGTTTCATCCAGACGGCTCTAAAACAAGCGCGGTGCGGTTGGGAAGATATAAGCTGAGCAGGTTTCGTTTCCGCCCTGTGGACGTATCGAACAGCGTCAGATGATATTGATCCCGGACCAGCCGGCTGTGACCGCCGTATTCAGAGGCATCACTGTTGAAAATCATCCGGTATTTTCCGAACGGCGCTTCAAAACAGTAGTCTGTGTACGAGCGGACGGGATGAAAATTAAATACAAATATAATACCGGCCCGGTTGAAAACGATCACCTTGTCTTCTGAATGCTCATAAATAAGATTCGGACCTGAAGATTCAAGAAGCCTGAAACGTTGGGCCAACGAGATCATATCCTTGTCAAAATTTGCAAGAAAACGGTATTTAAGGGTGGGGTTATCCACCAGGTGCCACTGACGCCGCGCATATTTGAAAGACCAGTTATTCCCTTCACTGGGAAAATCAATCCATTCCGGATGCCCGAATTCATTGCCCATAAAGTTGAGATATCCGCTGCCGGCAGTCGAAAGGGTAATAAACCGGATGAGTTTATGAAGGGCCATGCCTCTATCCACCTTGATGTTCCTGCAGCTTTCTTCCATGGAATCGTACATGTCCGAGCCGATGAGCCGGAAAACAAGCGTCTGATCGCCCACAAGGGCCTGGTCGTGGGATTCGGCATAACTGATGGTCTTTTCATCCAATCTTCTATTGGTCAACTCATACCACAAATGCCCCATAGACCAGTCTTCATCCGGCACATCCTTGACAAGACGTATCCAGTTGTCGGAAACGCCCATGGCAAAACGATAATCGAATCCAATGCCGCCGGACGAATAGGGAATGGCCAAACCCGGCATACCGCTGATATCCTCGGCAATGGTAACAGCGTCAGGGCGCACCTGGTGGATGAGTTTATTTGCAAGGGCCAGATAGGTAAGGGCATCCTCGTCCACACTATCGTCAAAATAGTCGTCGTATGAGGTGAAGGCTTTTGACAGCCCGTGATGAAGGTAGAGCATGCTCGTAACGCCGTCAAAACGGAAGCCGTCGAGGCGGTATTCATCAAGCCAGAACCGGCAGTTGGAAAGAAGAAAATGAAGCACCTGGAGCTTTCCGTAGTCAAAGCACCTGGAATCCCAGGCTTCATGAATCCCCCGGGGTCCTTCATGAAAATACTGATATCGCGTTCCGTCGAATCTGCTCAACCCCTCCACCTCGTTGGAGACACCGTGTGAATGAACCAGGTCCATAACCACCCGAAGACCTAAAGCATGCGCGGCGTCGATAAGCTCTTTGAATGCCTCAGGGGTTCCGAACCGGGATGACGCAGCAAAATAGTTTGAAACCTGGTACCCGAAAGACCCGTAATAGGGATGCTCCTGGATGGCCATCAGTTGAAGTGTATTGTATCCGGCTGCGGCAATCCGGGGCAGAACATGTTGGGTAAATTCATCAAAAGAACCCGTCTTCTCCGCTTCCTGGGCCATACCCACATGGGCCTCGTAAACAAAAATAGCTTCAGAAGACATTTGAAAATCCCTGCATTTCCAGACATAGGGGTCCGGAGGGTGCCAGACCTGGGCATTGAAAATCAACGTATCAGGATCCTGCACCACACGCCGTGCATATGCGGGTATCCGGTCTCCTCGGCCGCCCGGCCAGTGAATCCGAAGCCGATATAAATCCCCATGCCCCAATACCCCGGAAGGCAGACGGATTTCCCACACCCCTTCCCTGTTGATCCGTTCAAGAGCAAACCCTTTTCGTTCCTGCCAGTTGGTCATATCTCCAACCAGATATATTGCACCGGCATGGGGTGCCCATTCCCGAAAGACCCATTCATGGCCACGGAAATGAAGCCCGAAGTATTCGTGACCAACAGCAAATCCGGACAAATCCTCCGTATCGCGGATCAGCCTTTCTTCCACCTTCCGGATGTTTTCCAGGCGACGCATCAGGACATGGGAATACGGCTGAAGAAAGGAATCATTCTCCAGCATGCGCTCCATCAGATTGGATGGCGGTTGTCGGCAGTCTGTGGTCATAGCTTTTACGCTTCCACCCTAATTGAGCGAACGTCGAGGATGCCCCAAAGGGTGACGCCGTAGTCGTCTACTGCGAGCCCTTGATAACGAAGAAGGTGGGATGTCATCGACGTTCCCAGCGGGTAAACAAAATGGGATTTTTTAATAAATTTATATCTCATTTTATAGAAGAGTTATGAATACGCATCCGAACTTACAAAATTGCTTACAAATTAAACAGATCAAACATTCTTCCCGTTTTGTTTACGCTCATTTAGGGTTCCATTTTAGCTCAACTCCATTACGCACCTAAATCAGCGGGCGCTTTAGCATCTTTTCGTAAAGTTTGATGTACTGTTGGGCCGTAACATCATAATTGAAAGTGGCGGCACTCTCGGTCATAATGCGTTCGATTTGTCGCGCTTTGGTTTGGGGGGGGAGTTTATAAAATTTTACGGCTTCTTGGATCGCCCAGAACAGTCCACTACTGTCATAGGTTTCGAATACAAAACCGTTGCCTGAATTCCGTTTCAAGTCCAGATGGGCCACGGTATCGTGAAGTCCGCCGGTATCATGGACCACCGGCAACGCGCCGTAAATAGCGCCGATCATCTGGGGCAGACCACAGGGCTCAAAAAGGGAAGGCATCAGCACAAAGTCGGAAGCGCCGTAGGACAGATGTTCCAAGTCCTCGTTAAAATCGCAAATGGCCAATTGCTTATACAGCTGATGATAATTGGCGATATCTCTGAAGTTTTTCTGAAACTCACCGTTGGCCACAAAGACGATCTGGAGATGCTCTTCCCAGTACGTCGATAATACCCGATAGAGAATTTCCACCAGTAATTGGCACCCTTTTTGTCTGTTGTCCAACCGCGAAGGCCAAAAAAAGATCGGAGCATTTTCGTCCTCCATGAGTCCGAGTTTTTCCTGGAGATAACGTTTGTTTTCCTTTTTACCTTCCGGATGATCTTTGGCACCGTACCGACGAAAAAGCGCCGGATCTTTGGCAGGGTTGAAGCCGGGATCCGGCGCATTGAGGATGCCGACGGCACATCCGGCATGCCATTTGTTTGTCAGTTCATCCCTCAACGGCGGCTCCACAAAATCGTGTTGACCCTCGATGATCTCCTGTAGAAAGGTCGGGCTCACCGTGTTGACAAAATGCGCCGCAAAGACGCCGCTGACCAGAAAATCCACTGGATTGAATTCTCGGATTTCCTCGTAATCGAGGGCCACATTCTCATAATACAGATATTGCCAGAAGTATGCCGCGTCGATTCCACGATCCTCGATGGAGGACAGAAAGGCTTTTACGGTATGAATATTGTGGATGGTGAAAAGACAGGGGATGCCCCCTTCCCTGGCCAGGGCCGGAATCAGGCCGGTCATCCAGTCGTTGCAGTGGATCAGGTCCGGCTGCACACGGGGAATGATATTGTTGATGACTTCCCTTTGAAACGCCAGAGAAAGCTTTGTATTTTCACCACCGTAATTGGAATAGACCCGGTTAAGATAAAAAAAAGCGCGATCTTCGGCCAAATGCACCCGATCATCGGGCATAATGCGTTGGATGGCCTTCAGCTCTTTTTGAAGGAAGGGGGCCAGACGGTCTCTGAATATGGTACGATAATCGGGCAGCGCCACATGAACATCAGCGCCCTGGTCGAACAGGGCCTTGATCAGGGCGGCGGAAACATCGGCCAAACCGCCGGCCTTGGCCGTAAAGTAATTGGCCATACTCTTCATGCGGTCGGGCAGATACGTGACTTCAGGAGTAACGATCAGTATTCGGGGATTGTTTTTTGGAGGTGCCATTATCAACCCTCAATCTTTAATCCTAATTGAATGCTCATAATATTTCTCCCAGTTTGTTTACGATCAAACAGGATTTTAGGCCCATGTAATCAAACCCGGTGCGAATTTGATCCGGTCATCCCCTCTGGGAACCGCCCTGACTGTAAATCCGTACCGGCCGGAGGCGGCGCAGCGTATGGTGCAAATGTAAAGGTATTCACCCGTTCCACGGTCTTCCTTGACCGTCATTTCCTCAGGGTTGCTGTTAGAGATGGTATCCACCGTCTTCAGGAGCCCGTAATAGAGCTCGACCTGTACTTCATCAGGACGGAGTTCTCCCAGAGTCACGACCGCCGTAATAACCAGGCGTTCTCCCACCCGAAACGGGTCTTCCGTTTCCCGCACCGGACGCGATATCCTAATTCCGTCCCACAGGGCATGGAGTCGTTTGTATTGTGCTGAAAGAGACACGGCTTCTTTGGCGTTATCCGAAGTCAGATATGGCAAGCTTTTTGCTGCAGGAGCATAAAAAAGCCGTTCATATTTGGATACCATGATATGGGCGCAAAAATGCTGCATGGCCATCTTAATCGATTCCTTCATCATTTTAAGCCATCGGTCCGGGATATCTCCGTTCTTTCTTTCATAAAAACAGGGAATCACCTCATTTTCCAGAACATTATAAAGGGCCTGGGCATCCACAGAATCCTGATACGCCGGATCAGCGTACTCCTCCCCGTTTCCAATGCACCACCCTCTTCCTTCAGCATACCCTTCACACCACCATCCATCGAGGATACTCACGTTAAGGACACCGTTCGCAGCGGCTTTCATGCCGGAAGTGCCGCATGCTTCAAATGGTCGTCTGGGCGCGTTGAGCCACACATCCACACCCTGAACCAGATGCCTTGCGATTTGGATATCATAGTCTTCGAGAAAGATGATTCTATTGCGCACGCCCGGTCTGCGGGCAAACTGAATAATGCTTTTGATGAGTTCCTTGCCCTCATTGTCCTTGGGATGGGCTTTGCCTGAAAAAATAAACTGAATCGGCTGGGTCTCGGATCCAATCATGGCCTCCAGGCGATCCGGGTCTTTAAATAAAAGATCGGCGCGCTTATACGTAGCAAAACGACGGGCGAACCCTATGGTCAACACGTCTTGGTCGAGCACCGATTCGGCGTCCTTCATCATTGCTTTTGGGGCATTGCGACGGCTGTATTGCTTTATCATCAGCAACCTGCAGGTGCGGATGAGACGGCTGTGACTCATCTCACGAGCCCGCCACAGTTCCTCGTCATAAATCTCGTCGATACGCAGGGCGATATCCGTATTCCACGAGTTCAAATACCACTCAGGTCCGAGATATCTTTCAAACAGCAACGCGTTTTCAATGGAAATCCAGGAAGGGATATGGATACCGTTGGTAATATGGATGATGGGGACCTCATCTTCCGGCCTTCCCGGCCAGACATGGGACCACATGCGCCGGGCCACTTTTCCGTGCAACTCACTCACGCCGTTGCAGTATTGAGACATGCGCAGCCCCAAAATAAACATGGAAAGCGGGGCGTCTGAACCGGATTCCACGGGCTGTCCCCACGATAAAACCTCGTCAGCCGTAACCCCCAGCCGGTCCGCCAAAGAACCGAGGTAGGGTTTTACAAGATCCACAGGGAACTCCTCGTGTCCGGCTGCCACCGGTGTATGGGTGGTAAACACCGTGGTGCGGTTAACGATTTCTTCGGCGGTTTCCGGATCGACGTTGTATAACAAAATTGTCTGTGCAAGCCGCTCCAGAGCAGCGAAGGCACAGTGTCCCTCGTTCATATGGCACACCACAGGATAAATCCCCATGGCTTCAAGACAACGCATCCCGCCGATGCCCAAAAGCACCTCCTGGGCCAGCCGTATCTTCGGATCCTCGGCGTACAATCGCCCTGTGATTTCCCGAATTTGCGGTGGATTCTCCGGCAAATTGGTATCGAGCAGGTAAAGGGGGATACGACCCACCATGAGTTTCCATGCAATGGCCCGAATTTCACCGTCCGGTCCGGTCACCGAAATGCTGACCTCATTTCCTGAACGATCCTTTGCCCGCTTCACCGGTAAATGATAAAGATCGGTTTCCGGGTATTCCGCCTGCTGCCATCCATCCTGATCCAGGTACTGACGGAAATAGCCCTGCCGATAAAGGATGCCGACCCCAACCAATGGAAGTGCAAGATCGGAAGCCGCTTTCAGATGGTCGCCGGAAAGAACGCCGAGTCCGCCGGCAAATATGGGTACACTTTCATGAATTCCATACTCCATGGAAAAATAGGCGATGGTCCCCTGTTCACCGTATGGCGATCCGCTGCGATCCACCGGCGTCAACACCTGGCTCACAAAACTCTCTTTCACACGCTGCTGGTGTGCCAGAAAGCTTTCGTCCGTTGAAAGCTTCTCCAGTTGCTCCTGGGGAATCAGCGTTGAAAAAACAATCGGATTTCGTCCGGACTGGTCCCAGAGCCTGGGGTTTATACGACGAAACAGTTCAATGGCGTCCAGATGCCAGCACCACCAGAGGTTGCGTGCCAAAACCTGGAGAAAAGAAAGCGTTTCGGGAATAACAGGGAATACCTGAAAGGTCTGTATGTGGCTCATGGTTAGCCTCATTTATTGGTTATTGGATATTCGGTATTTAGCTGCAACTCATCCACTCAATCATTTTACCATTTTATCACTTAACAAATCAACTTCCCAGCTATTTTCGCACATCAAGCAGCTTCCACACCCGGACAATCTCGCTGACGCCCCAAGCCTGTGCATCACAGCCACGTTGTTTATGGGGGAAATCACCGTCCAGGATCTCCGGCACATGCCCGATACAACCCCGGGCCACAAGCCCGGCACTGCTTGCCAGCCAGCCAAGGGCGGTCTTCTTGCTTTTTTTGCCGTAAGTCTTTGCCCAAGCTTCACAATAACTGGGAAACAGCCATGTCCACGCCGTGCCGTTATGATAGGCCGGCTTCCGGTTTGTATCCTCGTCACCGGCATACTTCCCATGGTAGGGATAATGGGGATGGTTGATGGTCTTTCCATGGTATTCGATATAAAGGGGTCGTCGAACACGGCGGTCCGCAAGACTTCGGATGGCTCCAGGCACCAAAAGTTCCTCACATGCCGCTACGATCTTGCGGCAAACCCGGCTGTCGGAGACAGCGCCAAGGGTTACCGCCAGGAGCTGATTCGGTCTCAGGGCATCATCGGGCTCTGCCTGCCCGGCCGGCGTTCCGGGACCAGCATGAAGACAGTCGGCCAGATAATTCTCTTCTTTTAAAACATAATGTTCCAGAATCGATGACTGAACCCGGAAAGCCTCGCGTTCCCAATGGCCGTTATTCCCCAAAGGATCGATCCGGGCCAAAAAGGAAAGGGCGGCAAACCACAGGGCTTGGATCTCGATGGGATAACCTTCACGGGGCGTTCCTGCCGGAGAATCGGTATCCATCCATGTAAAATGGGCCGGGCTGAAAATAAGACCCGACTCAGGGTCCATCCGGATACCGTTGGGGGTACCGGCTCTGTAGGTATGGGCAATGGAAAAAAGGATCTGGCGTACGGTTCGGCTGCCGCACGCCGTATCGAGAAATTCTTCACTCTCTTCAGCCCTTACAAGCTCGTCACATGCAACAAAATACCACAAAGGCGCATCGGAAGTGTCCCTGTTTCGGGCATCTTCACCGTGAATCATATTGGGAATCGTTCCGTCCTTTTCATATTGCCCGAACAGTTTTAGTATTGCCCGGGCTTCATCGGTTTTGCCAGATGCAATCAATCCCCGAACAAAGATCAGGGCATCCCGCCCCCAGTCGAGGAACCATGGATATCCGGCAATTACCGTGCGCAACGGGCCTCGCTTCACCATATAATGATCCATGGATTTCTGCAGCGCCGCATCTAATTTCCAGCATCTGTCTTGTTCAAAAACAACCGTTTCGACATCCCCCACCGATGGTTTTATGATTGGCGGCGTTCGATCTTGTGCACCGGCAATTCTTGCATACAGGGTCACGGATCGGCCCCCTTTCAGGAATGCATGAAAATACCCGGGGCTGAACAGGTCCGAATCCGGGTCAAGGCCGCGCTCGACCTCCATCGGCCTGTGAACCATATATTGCCATTCAGGCTCCCACACAAAAACGCCGTCAGAAATCTTTTGGCTCATCCGGTGGTCCGGATCCGGCGAAAAAATGAAGCCGTCCGGATGTGAATCGACAGCCTCCGGCCAGGCGTCTTCAGCCCCCTGATATGCTTTGGTGGTATCATGGAAATTTCGGCTTTCGATATCGGGCCTCAAAATGAGCCGGACAGGTTCGTGATCTGCCAGCCCTCTGTTCCGGCCTTTGGTCGGCTCACGGAAGAAAATCATTCGCAATGCATTCTCTTTTTCGATCATCTCGACCCGAACGTTCAAAAAAACATACCGGCCCTCCCCCGTGAGCACCTGAAAACGCCATTGGCCGTTTGAACTCGATTCGGAACAGAAAGATACAAAACAATCATTGCAAATTTCCTGGGAGTAGTCCTGAAATACCAGCCATGCCCGACAGCGGGAAAACATGATCCATCGGTCTTCAGGAAATTCCGGATCCGGATTTCCTGCCAGAAGCGCATCGTACCGGCTGGCGAGTTCACCCCAGGAAACATGCGCCCGAAGCATGGCACCCCGGCTGTTGGTCCCCAGCATAAGCAGAGATCGGTCAGCCAGATCCGACCGGTCATAGATCTGTTTTACGGCGGCATCTTCGGGTCTGGAAAGAAAAAGAAGCGGTCCGTCCACATGTCGGGGCTCTCCCGGCGAGTAAACCGACAGCTTCAGGGTATAAGACTGATGAGTCCCGGGGGGGCGGAAGCGGGGAAAAGAGGGCAAAAAACGACCCATCCGGACCCGGCAAACTTTCTTCCTGGGACAGGCATCGTTCTTGCTCCATGATTCGGGCACGGAAAGGAATATCCCCACGAACCATTAGAAAGTGGTCCGGCGGCACCATGACTTCCCTTTTAATGTCCCGGGGCCATTGCCAGGTTATCACTCTCGGTTCACCGCTCACCGGGTTAAGACTGCGGCAGTATTCCACCGGGTTTTCTGCCAGCTCCCGAGCCGCCGGATCCGGATCGAATATATCCAGATCCTGGATATCGTTATAAAATCGAAAGACATCCATTGCTTTGGCACGCAATCGCTGCCTTTTTATTCGCTCCGGGAATATTGCAGATTGAGACTCTGCGTTGAGAATAAGATCCATATCCTTCTCGTCTGGGGTCAGGCAGAGAACCCGGCCGGGATCGAGGCGGCAGGCATGCTGTTTTTCAGAGGTTTCAATGACCACCGTCTCCCCTGTGACCAGGTCTATCATGGACTTTCCTTCCATACCGGTCTCCAGGGGATCCCAGGCTCCCAAGGCCTTCCGGCGATCATCAAGATTCGCCACAACCAGAAGTTTTTTCCCCGAAACACGGTGGTGCCGAAGCAGTGCCAAGCAATTCCCCTTCCCTTTCTGGACCATTTTCAACTCAGTTTGGTCATGGAAGGCTGGATGTATCTTGAGGAGGATACTGAGGCGTCGGAGGTGCTTCACCTGGTTGGTACCCACACCCCAGTTCAGCGAAGGCGACCCGTGGACATCGATCTTTTCAGAGGCATACCATTCAACACCGTTGGCAAAACCGAAACCGCCCTGTTGGCTGAAAAGCGCGCACAGGGCAGTACGCATCCGGGCAAAGACCCTTGACCGTTCAGCCAGGCGAGGGTTGTCGTGGGTCTCGGCAAAATGGACGGTAATTCCGTCACTGGCGGAGATATCGTTGGCTTCCGAGAGATAGGCTTCGATCTGACCACGGTCGTAGTTTTGAAACAGCTCTGAATAGACCCAGTTGAAATTGGCTTTGTTCAGGAGTTCACGGGTTACCGAAATTTTCCCGCCAAGCCCTTCCAGAAGAAAAACCGTGTCCGGATACTGGTCTCTGACCCCGGCAATAATGTACCGCCAGGCAGGAACCGGTATCATATATCCTGCATCGCATCGGAACCCGTCCACACCCCGGCGACACCAGGTAATGAAAACATCGGCCATATATTGCCACAGGTCTTTGTTGGCGTAATCGAGTCTTGTGAGATCCGCCCATTCGACCCCCCAGGCCCCTGGAACTTTGATCTGGCCGTCCGGGTCTCGAACGAGCCATTGAGGGTGGGTTTCATGGAGACCCGCAGCCCACCCGGTGTGGTTGATGGCAATGTCGATAAAAACCATGGCCTGACGCTCATGAACGGCATCCACCAGTTCAATGAATTGTTCCAGCGGCGTAGCCCGGGGATCGAATTCAGCCAGGGCCGGATCGACGGCGGTAAAACTGAGGGCGGCATACGGGCTCCCAAACCGCCCCATGCGGGCATAAGTGGTCGGCGTGGGATGTATGGGAAGCAACTGGAGTATTCGACATCCCAGTTCGCCGACGATGAAATCCAGTTCTCCTATCAGATCACGAAAGGTCCCCGAAGGCGGGATGACAGTGTAACCGTTTTTGTCCAGATCCCGGATTAAACCTTTATCTGAATCAAATAAAAATTTGCCGCTCTTGTTTGGGCCGAACTGGCGAACAAAGGCATTGTAGATGATATTCGAGCAGCACGTACCCGCAGGCTCCACGTTGATGACCACATTGGGCCCGTCCGGCCAAACCGGCAGTGTCTCACCTTCTTCCAAAAAGAAACATTTGGCTTCAAAATGCCCGACTTCACACAGCGGGATTGTAATCTTAAAACTCCGGTCATCAACCCGCTTCATGGGGATATCGAACCAGTCCCGACCCAGTGGCGGCTGGTTCCTTTCCACCGCTTCGATGATTTCCTCTCTGGCAACTTCTGCATGGCCGATATTCGTTCGAAGCCATGCACTTCCCTTTTGAGGATTCCCAAGGGAAAGTGTAAATGACCGGACATCGCCCCGAAACATAAGGATTCGTATTCCCGGAGCTGGATTCTGATTGACCCATCTAGATTTATCCACCGGGCCTCACCATTATAATTTGAAGTTCTTCTTCGATTTAGTTGGAGAAGAGGAGTCGAGGATTCATGATAATAAATATAATTCAATGAAAATTGGGTGTCAAAGGAAAAGGCGCCGGCAAGCATGGCAACGGTATTTATAGTTTTCTACATGGTTACGGCGTATTTTTCTCGCATACGCGGCCCTCGCAGAGTTCCGGACCGGAAAGGTCGAACAGGCAATCTTTTATTTTGAAGAAAATGCTTGTCCCATGTGAAATTTTAAAAAGCCTTTCCCCTGCCAAATGGCAGATCAGATCTTGACAAAGCCGGTCAGACCTGAAAATATGCTATTTTTATAACACTATACAGATTTTCCCCCATCAATTTTTCATTCTTATCGGAAAAGGTGTCGAACATGAAATGGTTTCTTTATGCTATTGCTTTGATCTGGATAGGAAGCGGTGTCTGGATGATTCTTTATTCACATGAATCCAGAAAGGTGTTTAAACAATTGGTAAAAAATCTTGACCGTAGAATTCTCTGCATGTTACCGGTGGTCGCCGGAATCCTGCTTTTACTTTCGGCACCATGGAGCCGTCATTCTTGGCTGATAAGACTTTTTGGGTTTTTTGCCGTAATGAAAGGGGGGTTTATTTTCTGGAACCCGAATAACCTGTATGATAAAATTACCGACTGGTTCTTAACCTCGGTATCAGATCAAACCTACAGACTTTTTGGGATTATTACGTTAATTTTTGGAACAGCAATTCTATCCTGGATCTTATAGACAAAAAGGAGCAATACACCATGGCACTCACAAAGGCCCAAATCATTGAGGAGATCAGCAACAGAAACGGGTTCACCGTGAAAAAATCCACCGAATTGGTGGAATCCCTCCTGGAAATCCTCAAAAGCGCCCTTGAATCCAGTGAAGATGTCCTGATCAGTGGATTTGGAAAATTCTGCGTAAAGGATAAGAATGCGCGACGGGGCAGAAATCCTGCAACCGGCGAAGATATGATGCTCTCGGAAAGAAAGGTCGTCACGTTCAAATGTTCGGCCAGTCTGAGAGAAAAAATTAATGCATAGAAGCGTTATGAAAATGCATTTGTATTTACAAAAAACATAAGAGGCCTAAACACTTCCAATATTTCTCCCAGGTCATTTATTCTCAATCAGGGTTTTGATATCTTTGAGAAATAACGAACCGCAAAATAAATCACTGCCGCCCACAGCAGACTGTTCGCGAAAATAGGTATATATATCAATTTTCCCGGAAACCATTGTCTTGAATACAGTGAAAGAGAAATAACCGGAAAATATAACACCTTTGTTGCCCAGATCATCATCTTGACCCACATGGACATCTTTCCGTCAAAAGCATTCCCCGACGTAGCGGCCAACGCTATGGCCACAACTGTTTTGCAGACACCCAAATGAACCAGGGCAATGGTAAAGATTACAACAATTTTCTTCATTAAGCGTTTCATGAAATGATTAAAACCCGGGTTCTTCTCATAATTCGTTGGGAAAAAGGATTATAGGATCGTCAACCCTGTGGGAGATGATCCAAAAGGTATAACCCTGATGCCGTGGTTATCTCATAAATAATTTTTTTTTCAATGCGATGCAAAAAAAGCCTTTCCCATATAAATTTTCCAAATGGCGTTGCCCTTTAGCGGATTATGGTTTTGCTTGACATTCCGTATTACTGGGATAAACTTTAAATATTGTGCCCGTCATACAAAGGATTTTTTGTACGATCCGATAACCGTATAGTCTTTTGCAATCAATGAAAAGGAGGGAATCATGGATATCTTGAGAATCGATATGGGAATGGATGGTGGACCGAAAGTCAGCAAAGAACCGTTGGGCGACTACGCCGGTTTGGGCGGCCGGGGCATGACCTCGGCTATTGTCGCCAAAGAAGTACCGCCGTTATGCCATCCCCTCGGAAAAGACAATAAACTGGTCATTGCCCCCGGGCTGTTGAGCGGAAGCCACGCCGCTCAGTCAGGACGTATTTCGGTGGGTTGCAAAAGCCCGCTCACCGGCGGAATCAAAGAAGCCAATTCCGGCGGACAGGGTGCTCAAGTACTGGCACGACTCGGATATGCCGCCATTGTACTCGAAGGTAAGCCCAGTGACGACACCCTTTATAAAATTGTCATCAACAAAGATGGTGTAGAGATCACCCCGGACAACAGTTTGAAGATGATGGGAAACTACGATCTGATCGACAAGATCAGGGAAGCATACGGCGACAAGGTTGCCTGTATCTCCATTGGACCGGCGGGTGAGATGAAAATGACTGCCGCTTCCGTCGCCTTCACCGATATGGAACAGAGACCGACCCGGCATGCAGCTCGCGGGGGGGTCGGTGCTGTTATGGGATCCAAAGGCGTCAAGGTTGTCGTGCTGGATGACACCGGTATGCCCACCCGAAGCCCCAAGAACCCGGAAAAATTTAAAGCAGCCAACAAGGCGTTTGTCCGGGGGCTTAAGAAGCATCCGATAACGGGTGAGGGACTTCCTTCCTTTGGGACCAATATCTTGACCAATGTCATTAATGAAGCCGGTGCATTTCCCACCCATAATTTTCAAACCGGCCGGTTTGACGGTGCCGGCAACATCAGCGGCGAAACTCAGTCGGAAATCATGAAGGCCCGGGGCGGCATGGTTGGCCACGGCTGTCACAAAGGCTGCGTTATCCGCTGCTCGGGCATCTACAATGATAAAGACGGCAACTATTTTACCAAGAGACCGGAATATGAAACCGTCTGGGCCCACGGCGGAAACTGCGGGATCGATGACCTGGACGTCATCGCCGAACTCGATCGTTTGGACGATGATTACGGACTCGATACCATTGAAATGGGTGCCGCCATCGGTGTGGCCATGGAAGCGGGTCTGGTCAAGTTCGGTGATGCCGAAGCTGCCGTCAATCTTCTGAAAGAGGTTGGCAAAGGGTCCCCCCTGGGCCGCATTATCGGCAGCGGAGCTGCCGTAACCGGCAAGGTCTTTGGGGTTGAAAGGGTTCCTGTGGTCAAAGGACAGGCCCTGCCGGCCTATGATCCCCGGTCTGTTCAGGGAATGGGGGTCACCTATGCCACCACCACCATGGGGGCCGATCACACGGCCGGTTATGCGGTCACTGCAAACATTCTCAATGTCGGGGGCAGCGTAGACCCCCTAAAGCCGGAAGGACAGATAGAACTCTCCAGGAACCTTCAGATCGCCACGGCCGCCATCGACTCCACCGGAATGTGTCTGTTCATCGCCTTTGCAATTCTGGATCAGCCGGAAACATTCGAAGCTTTTGTTGACATGATCAGCGGATTTACCGGACAGGACCTCACCGCTGACGATGTAACCGAACTGGGTAAAAGAGTCCTTACCTTTGAAAGGGATTTTAATTCCCGGGCCGGCTTTACTACAAAGGACGACCGTCTGCCTGATTTCTTCAAGACAGATCCCCTCCCGCCTCATAATGTAACGTTTAACGTCCAAGATGAAGATCTTGACCAGGTCTTTAACTGGTAAAATCCCTTGGATTTGATCGCAATCCCATGGGGAGTCCTGCAAGGGACTCCCCATCTGCATCTCTGGTAAGGAACCCATGAAACCTGAACCTGAAAATTATTCGACCATCAACCTGGAACTGACCGTAGAGTCGAATCGTCTTTCACTTTTTTCCCCGCTCCTTGGACAGGGCTTTTCACTCACAGTCCGGACAGGATGCTCCGTACGAGAACTGCTGTGCGGAGAACTCGGTGTGCGTGGGGACTATGTCGACCAGCGGATTCAAACGATATTTCTGGACGGAAAAGCCGTCGATGATTTGGACACCGCTGTGATCCGGCAGGATTCCACACTGGCCCTTTCCGCCGCAATGCCCGGGGTGGCAGGGGCTATGCTTCGTCGCGGCGGTGCTTATGCAGCCATGCGGAGTCAAATTTCTCATCAGAATAAAGCCGCCCACAATTCTGTTGCAAACGGCGTCGTGATGCTTAAGCTTTTCAACCTCGTGGCCTTGGAACTGGGACCTGGGTTTTTAAAGCAGGGTATCCGGATCAGCGGAAAGCATATGGAAAATTTCTTTAAGAGAATACCGGATTATTTCTGGCACGGATGCCGGGCCGCAGAAATTGACGGCAAGCCCCAAGAGGTGGAAGAAGTTGGGCGTATGGAATTTAAACACCGGCAGGTCTTTTTGAAACTTGAGGTTAAGGAAAGCGGCTGACAATCCCTTCCCCGGAGTTGAGGGTTCGCGCAAAAACAACTTCCCAGAATCGGCGCTGAGATGTAAAAATGTGAAGTTATTTTTTCCGCGAGCCCTAGGGCAATGATATTCCCAAATACGTGAGTTCCTGCTTCAACACGTCATACCCTGGTTTTAAACTGTGATTGCTCTGAATCGATGTACCCACCGTGGTTAACAGACTGCGTAATTTCGTTATATTCGGCTTGGCTTTTTCAAGTTCTGTACGACAGTCTCCGATAATTTCTATAATCTCACTTTTGGGGTGTTTCGGCAGATCCTGGAGTTGGTTGATGCCGGGTTTTATCGCGTCCAAAGCGTTTATCAACTGCCGGCAGAGTTCCCCATCGATAGTACGAATGGGACCTGGAGGAGAATACACGTTGATGATCTGTGATTCCACACCGGTTTCAGTCATTTCGCTTTTTTTCTTTAATGATTGTACAAACAGATCGATTTCATTTCCAACTTTGTTCAATGCATGATCTCTGGCATTATCAAGCTGATCTAACAGCTTTTCTGCCGTTTTCGGTGCATTAAGTATTTTAATGGTGTTTTTGATATAACCTTTGAAATCAGGCAATTTTTCGGGGAGTTCATGGGCAATCAACGCCTTTAGCTCTGAAGACAGTTCATCGGAATAATTTATACCCGTTGTTGCAATAAATCGATACAGGATGTGCCATATTAAATGCGCCCGATTGTCTACGGCTCGAGCACACAGATCGGTAATCCGAACCAGTGTCGCACCGGAACCCAACGCGCCTTGCACAGCCATTTTCGTTTTTATCCCATTGAGTTCCTTCCGGAGCTGTTCCCATTCCTCTTTCATTTCCAGTTGCGTCCGCCGGCACGCCAGTTCAACGATTTTTTTATCCAACATAAAAACCTCTTTCTTCTATTGACCCTATAGTTCCATAAATAACATGGCAATAATGAGTTTCATAACCGTAATGATCAGTCTTTCCAGACTTTTTCTCGCCCTGGATCCTCAACTTCTGTAACATTAGGGTAGATTCGGCGCTATGAAAAACCAAATGACGATAAAAACCGTCAGTCCGGTTACAGCAAGGGTTGCCAAGATCCAAATCACTTCTTTTCCGGGCGTTAGTTTTTTAACCAATGAAAAAAGATTCGAAATCTTCTTTTTTTTCAAATATCCTTCTATGCTGTATCTCAAATCTTTCCATTTTCGATATTGGGACATGGCTCACATCATTCTCATCACATTCTTGGTAATTAATGCAACGACAGGGTTCACGTACTGTGATCATGCAGAGGATATTCTGGATATTGGGTTGTTAAACTTTACACCCATCCCTTTTGGATCGACCCAAACAATTTTACCCCTTGCCCGGATAGGGGAATCAAAACTGGAGTGGAAAAGCGTCATAAAAACTTCTTCGTCAACAGACATGGAGGATGCGGTTTCAATAAATACACCGCCGGGACTCGTATTTTTTGTGTATTCTCTAAAATTGTCCGTATCTGTTTCACAGATAGTATAGATAGATGTCTCTTTTCTGGGATATCTCCTTTTTTCATAAAATTCAGGTTCCTCCCCGTCATCGGATTTGGGCTGCTTCCATTTATCCAGACCCCTGAGTAGTGTTCGCATCTGTTCTTCCGACAGGGTGGGAATAATTTCTAAAATTCGAGCTTGGAGTTCAGCAATACGCATTCTATCGTAGTCGTTTTCCATCGGCCTCCTCCTTGTGGGTTTTTAGAAGATTATAGACGGCCTCTTCGATGAGATGGTTTTACCTGTTTCCCATGTGGTTTAAATACTTTATAGAAACAAAGAAATCAATATAAATAGGTTCATCTTAGCACTTGAATATTTAATTTTTAAAAGCTATCCATAAGTATGCGCCTAAATTCCAATATAATTTAATAAATCACAGAGGAGCAAAATCATGAGCCTGTTAACCGTAGATCAAGAAAGATGTAAACGTGATGGTATTTGTGCTGAAATTTGCCCTATGGGAATCATTGAATTTAAAGACAAGGATGCCTTTCCCACCCTTACAGATGACGGAAATAAACTGTGTATCAGCTGCGGACATTGTGTGGCTGTTTGTCCACATGGTGCCATGTCGCATGTAATTATGAAATCAGAAGGGTGCCCGCCGGTAAAAGAGGACTGGTTATTCGGACCGGAACAAGTCGAGCATTTCTTACGCCATCGAAGGTCCATAAGAATATACAAAAAAAAGCAGGTTGAGCGAGAGGTTCTGACAGAACTAATTAATGTGGCACGCTTTGCCCCCTCCGGACACAACCGCCAGCCTGTCAAATGGCTGGTAATAAATGAAAGGGATGAGGTCCAACGAATAACTGGATTTGTTGTTGATTGGATGCGCCACTTAATCAAAGAAGATTCGCCCCTTGTTGCGGTTATGAACCTGAATCGAGTCGTTGGTTCCTGGGAAAAGGGAAATGACCCAATATGCAGAAATGCACCCCATATTATTGTTGCCCATGCCCATCAAGATGATGGATCTGCTCAGGCTTCTTGCACTATTGCCTTAACATACTTAGACCTGGCTGCTTCGTCTTTTGATCTCGGAGCGTGCTGGGCGGGTTACTTTAATGCTGCAGCAACCTTCTGGCCGCCAATGCAAGAAGAACTGGGGCTCCCTGAAGGAAATATTAGCTTTGGATCAATGATGGTGGGTTATCCCAAATTTAAATATCACAGGTTGCCCCTCAGAAATGACGCCGAGATAATGTGGCGATAAACACAACCCCACGGCTTTTATTCAACGCCGGGATATAGCTATACATACAACGATTGCTATAGTTCTGAAAAACCTGAATGATGGGGTCGCCCCAAAAATAAGAAGCAAAGACTTGAAACCACAATCCACGGTTTTGTCAGGGTGATTTGAATCCTGGGGGTGCTTTTTCCCATGGGTAACCGTTTTGGGCCATCTGAAAGCCCAAATCAAACAATTTGCCCATGTACTCAGGATCGAACTCTTCTTTCGGCTTTTCGTCAAAATCAGAAGGAATGTAAGACAGGTTATAATCCATACCGTCCCGCAGGGCACCCAGGTAAATCCGGTAGAGATCACCGATTCCTTGGGTTCGGATTAAAGTGGAGATGGTATTGGCCAGGATGGGTACTATCTTTGGCTTAACGGTTTTCCAATCCGGTTCGATACGCGAGTTCCGAATGACATATATCCGGGATTTTCCTTTTAATCCGACTTGTCTCGTTACCCATCGCATATCCAGTGAAGCGGGGTAGAGGAACACCTGGGACGACGTCCCTCCGTCTACGTGGATTTCGTCGTAGCGACGTCCGTCGGCTTCCACCTCGATGTATACCGGTGTGAACGCACCGGGTATGGATGCTGAAGCCACCATGATTTCGCGAACCAACTGCAGGGCGTTGGGAGCGCCGCTTTTAGCGATGATCCCAATGCTCCAGATGACCGGACGCTTGGCATCCAAGTTAGTGGTGCCGATGAACAACCGCCGGCCTTTGTCATGCTCGACGACAATTGCTTCCAGCATCTTCACGTCAATTACATCTTTCAGCATTTCCCGCATTGGTTTTGTGTCGGCTGCAGAATCGGCCGTTAGGAGCGATAACAGTGAACGCTTTTCAAGGATGTCTTTTGTGGATGTGGTGGTAAAAAACTTCTTTAGTTTCGCATCATACTCCGGGCCAAGAAAGGCAAACGGTGCAATGAGCGCACCGGTACTAATGCCGGTTACAATCCTGAACTCCGGTCGGTTGCCGGCCGCTGTCCAGCCAACCAGCAGACCGGCACCGAAAGCACCGTTGGCTCCCCCACCGGAAATAGCAAGGTAATCTATCGGCTTGTATTTCGCTTCCGGCTCTTTTTCTCTGATCTCTTCTTTGATCTCCACAAGTTTTTCCCGAATCCCGGACGGCAGTGTATCTCCCCAGAATCGAGCATCCGGGATGAAGGGTATCTGAGCAATGTCTCCGTAGGCTTTTGGCAAGGGATTGCGTTTATAGCTTGTGGCACAGCCTGACATCAGCAAGGCTGATAAGATAAAGACAATGATTAAAATCTTTCTGTCGGTCTTCATGCTATCCACCCATTGCAAGTTAATTAATGATCATGGGGTACGAGGCTTATGTGGATTTCAGAACAGGACTTCAAAACAGTAATTTATTTACAAATATCATATTTTACCGGCATTATGTCAAGTAAGTTCTATTTTGACTGTTGTCAAATCTCCTTTGCCCACTGACAATGTAATTCCATTTCTTCAACACCTTCCATAGGCCATATTAAGCCTTTCAAAAAACTAAGCAGTGGATAAGGCTGCGGCAGAACTGGGAGGAATTCTTTTGATAAAAAGCAAAAAAACTTCCTGTTTCCCTGGATTCACTTCGGATCTACTCGTCTAAAAGCGTGCCGGGGAGAATACTTTCGTCACCAAATTTCTCATATAACGAATCTAAAACAGTGTTCAATCTCTGACGTTTTTGAGATGACCGGTCTTGATCAAAAAGAGAGAGTTGGGTTCCAATGCCTAAAGAACTGAGTTGAGACAAAGAAATCCCCAAAAGCCTGACCGGTTTTTTCGTTACCTTGGTCTTTTCCAAAAGACGACAAGCAACTGAATATATCTCTACAGCGTCATCAGTGGATTTAGGCAAGGTTGCGGATCGGGTGATCTGAACAAAATCACTATATTTGACCTTCAATGTGATGGTTTTTCCCTTAAGGCCCTTACGCCGCATCCGTCGAGCCGTTTTATTACCCAAAGCAAGGAGCTCTTTTTGAAGCATATCCAAAGATATGATATCTTGTAAAAAAGTCTGTTCATGACCGATAGACTTCACATCATGTTCCGGTATCACATCTCGCTCATCTACTCCCATGGCCAACAGATGTATTTTGACACCATGTTTTCCAATTTTTTTCTCCAATACCTTTACCGGCGCTTGTCTCACATCCCTAAAAGTGTGAATATTGAGGCGACTTAAGAGGAGCTGGGTCACTTTTCCAACTCCCCACATTTTCTTCACCGGAAGCGGATCTAAAAAATCTCTAACACCATCGGGATGAATAACAGTCAGACCATCGGGTTTGTCAATGTCAGAGGCAATCTTTGCCACAAATTTTGAAGGGGCAACACCGGCTGAAATTGTCAGGCCGGTCTCCGTTAAAATTATTTGCTTAATTATTTTGGCGATATTCTCGGGGGGACCAAAAAGACGTATGGAATCTGTTACATCAAGAAATGCTTCATCAATAGATATGGTCTCAACTAATGGTGTGAAACGATGAAATATTTCAAATACTTGCATAGAGACTTCTTGGTATCTTGACATCCTGACAGGCAAAAAAATCCCATCAGGACAAAGGCGCTTTGCTTTTGCAATAGGTTGGGCAGAATGAATACCGAATTTTCGGGCTTCATATGAGGCAGATGACACCACACCTCTTTCCTTGCTGCCCCCCACTATCACCGGTTTCCCCTTTAAGGCAGGATTGTCCAGCACCTCAACCGAGGGATAAAAGGCATCCATGTCTAAATGAATGATGTGTCTTGACTGACCTTGATTGTCCATAAAAACCCGTGATTGAAGAACAAATTTATCCTTCAACCCATCCTATTATCAATTCAACAAAAAACGGCATCTTATGATCTGTTCGCTCTTTTCCTTTCTTTATCCCATGCCGTTTCTGAATACAACCCTGTTACTTCCATTACCTAAATACCATGTAGTTCATTTCATAATTTCAATTCATCCTCACAGGCATTCATTTACATTTTTAAACCAATCACTAAATAAATCACATAGTTCCAAATTTTTATTTGTCTCATTTTTATTCTGGCATTATATTTGCTGTTTTGTTGTGAAATGTGTTCGGGATGGAAAAATATGAGGCTGCTGAAAATTCTATTAATTTTGCCGGGAAGCATTTTGCTCGTATTCGGAAATGTTTATGCCCTGAATCTAAATGACCGGGCAGATAGATATTCCTTGAGCAGTCCTTCGCTTTCTTTTGAAAAAAAGGAACTCCATACTTATTTTAATCCTGTTATCTATAGCATGATTACAAGTTCACCTTCCTTGATTAAGTTTAACGATTCCTACGGACCCAACAGATTAATCGACAATTTTAACCGTGACCGGATAAATATCCCAGGGCAAAATATACCAACCGGTAATGGTTGCAATGTTACAGATAAGGTGCGCAAATGTCTGATATCTCAACTTACATCCCTGCCGGTCAAAAATAAAATATATTCTAAAACCAACCTGATTTGCAATCCGGAATTACTTTTCGGTTTTTATCTTCATCGAAAATTCAAACCTGTATGGGTGACTAAATATGGGTTGAACAATAAAGCAGAAGTTTTCATAAAGACAATTGTTGAAGCAGGCCGTGAAGGGCTCAATTCCACAACCTATCATCGAGACGACATTTTGACCCTGCTTACGGATGTTGAACTCACCAGCGTATTTGATGGGTTTGAGCCTGGAAAATTCGCGGAACTCGAACTACTTTTAACAGATGCTTTTTTTTCATACGGATTTCATTTGTCAGAAGGAATTGTGGAACCTGATCCAACTGATTTTGATTGGCACATAAAAAAACCTGAAAAAAATCTGTTAAAAATCCTGCAAACATCATTGGATAATGAGAAACCGGAAGAATTGGTTGAAATATTGCAGCCACATCATCCGGGATATTTAAAACTAAAATCGGCATTATTAAAATATAAAAACATAAAATTTTCGGGAGGCTGGCATAAAGTGCCCGTGGGTTCAAAATTGTGTAAAGGTGATACTGGAAAACGTATTGCCGCTCTACGTTCACGGCTAATCATTTCAGGAGATCTTGCAGATTTAAAAAACGATAATGAGGAATATTTTGATGAAAATCTTGAAACTTCGGTCAAATTTTTCCAGGACAGGAACGGTCTCAAGGTTGACGGAGTTGTTGGATCAAACACACTTTCAGCGTTAAATATTTCGGTGGAAGATCGTATCGAACAAATAAAATTAAATATGGAACGGTGGCGCTGGCTTCCCCAAAACTTTGGAAAACGCTATATCCTGGTCAATACGGCAAATTTTGAACTCGATATCATTGAAAATGGACAGACAGTAGCGTCAACCCGGGCTATTGTGGGAAAAAAGAAGCGCCCCACACCGACACTTTCCCGAAAAATAACATACATGGAACTGAATCCCTTTTGGAATGTTCCCCATAAAATTGCCGTAAACGATATATTGCCCCATATCAAAAAAGACCCAAACTATCTGAAGGATAAAAGTATCCGGATTTTTGAAAACTGGAAGGATGGCGCCGGGGAGATAAACCCAGAATCTATTGACTGGGATATGGTTACAAAAAAGAACTTCGTCTATAAGCTCCGCCAGGATCCGACAAATTCAAATGCCCTTGGACGCGTAAAGTTTATTTTTCCAAACAGGTTCAGCATATATTTACACGACACGCCGGCTCGCAAATTATTCAATAAAACCAAACGCACCTTTAGCTCCGGTTGTGTTCGCATTGAAAAGCCCCATGGAACTGGCTGCTTACCTTCTGACAGACAATTCAAAATGGACTTACGAAAAACTAACTGCTGCGGTCAACAGTAAAAAAACCCGGGTAATATTATTGTCAGACCCGATAAATATTCATATTCTTTACTGGACAGCCTGGGTTGATAAAGACGGTATTGTCAACTTTAGAGATGATATATACGGGAGGGACCGTCGATTGAATATTGCACTCAACGAAAAAATACATTCTCCGGAAGTTATATATGGGAAAAAATCAGACAAGAAGGTTTTATCATTCCAAACACGACCCGACTTTAATTCGCCTGTTGACGATATAAGCAAAATTGAATCGTGGCACGTCACCCATTACATTAGCCGTTAGCATCGTACATGTTCACGGCTCCTGGAACCGCTCCACTTTGGATATCAAACTTATAAATTCTATCCAAGCCGACATATCCCCCCAGGAGAGTTCAATGCCGGTCGTATCTGAGACCCATATTCAAAGGGGTGGGGGTTTTCATGTCGATTCGGTTATATTGTTTCTATTTTAGCGTATCCAGGGGACTCTTGACCGCATCCACATCTTTGCTCATAACATGGGTATAGATTTCCGTAGTTCTCACATCCGCATGCCCCATGAGTTTTTGAACGATACGGATATTGGTTCCGTTTTCAAGCAAATGGGTTGCAAAACTGTGACGAAACGTATGGCATCCCGCTTTTTTGTATATTTGAGCCTTGGCCAAAGCGCGTTTAACCGCCTTTTGAAGTCCTGATTCCAGCACATGGCGGCGCATGATCTTTCCGCTCCGAGGATCTTTAGAACGCTTTTTGGCCGGAAACACATACTGCCAGGCGGTTTCCTTTGGAGCCTGTCTATATTTACGGGCCAAAGCTTCCGGCATATAGACCTCCCCGAAACCTCCTTTTAAATCATCTTTGTGCATTAAGACCATTGCATCAATTTGTTTTTTTAATTCGATTCGGACCGATTCAGGCAAATTAACCGCGCGATCCTTACCCCCTTTAGCGTTTCGGACAAATATTTTCCCCTGTCCAAAATCCACATCCTTAACCCGCAAGCGCACGCATTCCATCAGTCGCAGACCGCAACCGTAAAGCAGTTGGGCCATCAATTTATGTTTGCCCGTTCATGTTGGCCAGTATGTTGCTGACCTCCTCTTGTGTAAATACGGCTGGTAAATTTTTCCTCCGTTTTGACCGCGTTGGGGCGATACCATCTCCCAAATCAATATCAAGAACCTTTTTGTACAAAAATATCAATGCATTCAATGCCTGTTTCTGGGTTGCGGCAGCAACATTCTTCTTTTCAGCCAGATGGCTTAAAAACCGCTCAACTTCATTTTTACCCATATCTTTGGGATGTGTTTTGCCGCCATAAAATTTTATATACCGTAATATCCAGGAACAGTAAGACTGCTCGGTCCTGTATGCATAATGGTAATATCGTAAAACTTCACGGACTTGATCCATTAAACGATATTCTGGATTTGGTTTAAATTTTACCTTGCTTTCCATATATTCATCATATTATATAGTTATAGTGGAAAAATAATATTATATAAAAGAGTTGAAAAATTCAAGAAAAATATTTACCGTAGTTTAAATTAATATTCAAATACGTGGAAATATTTTCCAGATATACCGTCCTATATCACAGAAGATTTTACATCTATTAACACTGTTATGTGAGAAAAGAACATGATACAAACCATTCTAAAATCGCTGATAAAAGAAAAGATATTGTTAGTATTATGGCTGTCAGTAACATTCCTGTGTGGATTAATCCTATCTCTCTCTCCTGAAAACCCTCTTTTATTGCTTGTTTCTCTATTAGTGAAGGAGTGGAGCATAAAAATAATATTGGTATTGCTACTGGTATCAATTGGATTAGCCATTTCATTGCTTGTCCTCCATCAAAGACATAAAAGAAAAATCAATTTACATGAATTTACTCTTGTTAATCCACCTGGATATTGCACACACCCAAAATATCCATACTCTATTTGTCAATATTGTTTATTTAAATCTCATTCAATTTCGCCTGTTTCTCAAATCGATAAAGATACCTGGTACTGCAACATTTGTGAAAACCGTTTTCCTGGTGGCAAAGGCGACGCTTTTAATTTAGACGATTAATAATAAAAACTTCACATAACAATGGCATGAACGCTGACACCCAAAGCCGGGTCGTTTAAAATTACCGGATTTTACTGTTAATATTGGCATTTACAAAGTCCTTATTTTTGGGTGCAGTTTATACCTAACGTTGGGCACACAAGATAAGTCATGAAATATAAATAT
>PVMK01131928.1_pt1 | contig 26640 bp, 27 predicted proteins | sample 1853481 | NCBI WGS metagenome assembly PVMK01 (sample SAMN08533507, study PRJNA380276) | Marine sediment metagenome, whole genome shotgun sequencing project. | reverse complement strand
GTCGTCCAAGTTGCGGCCATCATGGTCCTCAGTCTGCTGGCCCTGGGGTGCGGTCACGAGTCAGCGGCCACACAGCAGGTGCGAAGCGCCGCGTCGGTCGACCTCGACTGTGACGCGTCGACGATCGAGTTCGTCGACGACCAACCCACGGTCAAGCGCGTCAGCGGCTGCGGCCGGACGCTGACCTACATGTCCAAGTGCAACCCCACGGCCGGCGGCGGCCAAGATTGTCGCTGGAAGGCCGTACGAGACCCCAGCAACGACCTGAACTAGCCGCCGTCCGGCTGCAGCGCGAGTAATTGCTCTCGTAGCTCGGTGACGCCGGGGTTGGTCGGGTCGATTTCGCTGGCGCGATCGAGCGCCGCCGCCGCTTCGACTAGATCGCCGCGGCCGAGCGCGTCGCGAACCCTCGCCAGCTCGTCCTTGGTGGCCTCCTCTCGCTCGTGAGGCGAGAGGGTGGTGGGGCCGGCGTCAGTGCCAGTGTCAGTGCCGGTGCCAGCGTCAGTGCCAGCGTCAGTGCCGATGGTCGGGGGATCGCAGGGTTGCACTGCGACCCACAACATGAGCAGGACTCCAAAGGTCAGCGTCATCACGAACGGCAGACTCCTGCGTTTGCGCCGCGTCTTTCGTGGGCGTCTTCCGTCGTACGCTTCCTTGAGGGCCGATACGAACGTGCGCGCGCTGGCGTAGCGCTCGGATGGATTCTTCCGGAGTGCCCGAAGGATGGCAGCGTCGACGGTCCCCGGGATCGCGGCACCGCGATTGGCCTCGCTTGGCGGAACCGGGTCACGGTTCATCACCTGGTGCGCCACCGCCATCGCTTCGACGCCGGGAAACGCGCGCTCGCCAGACGCGGCCTCATAGATGACGGCGCCGAACGAGAACAAATCACTCTGCTCGCTGTACTCGCCGCTGCGCAGTGTCTCGGGGGCCGCGTAGCATGGAGTGCCCAAGAACTGACCTTCCTTGGTGAGGTCGGCGTTGGGGATGCGAGCGATGCCGAAGTCGGCAAGCTTCACCTGCCCGTTTTGGGTGATCAGCAGGTTCTCGGGCTTGAGATCCCGATGAATGACGCCGGCAAGGTGTGCCGTCGCAAGCGCATCGCCGACGTGTTGGGCGAGGTCGAGCAGATTGTCGCGTGAGAGAGGCCCGCTCTTCTTGAGCTCTTGTTTGAGCGTGTGCCCGGGGACGTACTCGAAGACCAGATAGGGACCGACCTGCGGGTCATCGCCGACGTCGAATATTTGAACGATATTAGGGTGTTGAAGACGAGCGGCCGCTCGTGCCTCGTTCTTGAAGCGGCTGAGGAACACCTCCCGCATCTCTGCGTCGAGCGCGAGGTCCCGTAGCGTTTTTACCGCCACGGGCCGGTCGAGATCCGAATCGTGCGCCAGATAGACGTTTCCCATCGAACCCGACCCCAGGAGTCGTTCGATTCGGTAGCGGCCGATCTGTCGCGGCAGTTCTTCCATGGGCGCGTTCATCTAGAGGCGGTGGAGCTTCAGCGTGTTGGTGCGGCCTGAGGTGGGCCATCCCAGCACCATCGCGAACGCCTCCCCTCGTTGGCAAAGCTTCTCCCGCACGAGCAACGAGGTCGCGATTCGCAGCGTTTCACCGAGCGATTCGGGAGGCACCTCCAGCCGCGGGATGACCCCCCACTCGAGCGCGAGGCGTCGCGCGACGCGCACGTCGCTGGTGACGGCCAGGATGGGCGCTCGTGGTCGATGCTCTGCGAGCAAGCCTGCCGAACGACCGTCTTGAGTGAACACCACGACCGCCTTCAGGGGTAGGTGAGTCGTCAACACTGCGGCCGCGCGCGCCGCCGCGTTCGAGAACGGCCAGTCTTCCTCGCCCACACTTTTGAGCTCTCTGAACTCGCGCGCGAGATCCTCGACGTAGTCCGACTCCACCTCTCGAATGATCGCGTCCATCATCTCGAGGGTCTGCACTGGATAGCGGCCCGCCGCGGTTTCGCCGCTCAGCATGACCGCGTCGGTTCCGTCCATCACAGCGTTCGCGACATCCGCGGCCTCGGCGCGCGTCGGTCGTGGGTTTCGGATCATCGAATCCAACATCTGAGTCGCCGTGATGACGATCTTCCCGCGAGCGTTGGTCTCCCGAATGATTCGCTTCTGAATGAGAGGCACTTTCTCGGCGCCGAGCTCTACTCCGAGGTCTCCTCGAGCGATCATGATGCCGTCGGCGACGTCGACGATCTCCCCGAGCACCGCCACCGCCTCGGGGCGTTCGATCTTGGCAATGACGGGCACGTCGCCAGCCAGAGCTTTGGCCTCCCGCACGTCGTCTGCCGACCGGACGAACGAGAGAGCGATGTAGTCCGCTTCGAGAACGGAGACAGCGAAGTCCAGGTCTTCCCGATCCTTGTCGGATAGGGCGGGTGCGCTGATCGATACGCCGGGCAGATTCAGGCCCTTGCTGTTGGAGAGCTCCCCGCCGTCTTCGACGATGGTGTGAACCGTGTCGCCCTCGATGGAATCGACGCGGAGCCGGATCAGGCCGTCGTCGAGCGCAACGGTGTCGCCCGGGTGTACATCGGTGGTGAGCGCAGCGTACGTCACCGAGACGATCTCTTGGCTGCCCTCGACGACGCTGGTTGTCAGGGCGAAGCGATCGCCGGGTGAAAGCTGGATGGGACCTGCGGGGAATCGACCGATGCGCATCTTTGGCCCCTGCATGTCTGCCAAGATCGCCATCGGCCGCTGTGCTTCCGTCGCAGCGTGACGCACTAGCTTCGCTACGGCAGCGTGCGACTCGTGGTCACCGTGCGAGAAGTTGAGCCGCGCGCAATTCATGCCCGCCCTGACGAGCTCGCCAACCTTGGCTTTCGTGTCGCTAGCGGGTCCAAGCGTGCAGACGATTTTGGTGCGTCTCACAGCGCGGTTGTAGCCGGGTTCGCTGTGCCAGCCAAACTACCGTTGGCGGTACCTCGGCGGCTCCCACCGGCTGAGCTTCGACTTGAAACCCAAGCGCACGACAAACGTCGTGTAGAGGGTCCATTGCGTGCGATCCGACGTCGGCTGCGTGTTCCGATAGGATGGGTCCGTATTCACGTAGCGGGCGGCGATTCGCAGCCACAGCCCGCGCACCGTGGTGAGAGGCCTGTACAGCGGGATGCCAAACCCGAAGCCCACGCCGAGCCCCGTGCTTCGGTCGCCGTCGAGCAGAAACGCCGGCCCGATCTCGAGGAAGATCGATTGAAGGAGCAGGTCGGCAAACTCGTTCCAGGTTTGTTTGTAGAGGAAGAAGAGCGCCGGGAAGAGGGGGCGGAGGTCCACGCCTACAAACAGATGCTGGCCGGAGTCGGGGCCCCATCGGCCAGAGAGCACCACTCCGGCCACGTCCGCCACCAGGAATCGGGCCTCGGCGACGACATTCGGGTCGGCCTTGCCGTTTAGCCAGGTCGCGCCAGGTCCGGCGCCAAACGAGAGCGTCAGCCCGCGATCCCAGCGGCCATAGAGCCCATCTCCCTGGCGTTGCGCGCTCGCAGACGCGCAGAAGGACGAGAGGAGCAGCAATGAGCCGATGATCACCCCCAGACGGGCGCCCCGTGTCATGATTCCCCCATGCACTGGCCCGCGTGGCGGGTCAAGAGATTGTCGCTGTAGACTGTACCCATGGGGCGTCCGTTCGGCTTGGGGCTTCGAAGCCAACTCATGCTCGCGCTGATCCTGGCGTTCGGCGCGGCACTCGTGTTGCTCAGGCTCGTGACGGCGCCGCTCGGCGAGAGCGAGAACGCCCGCGAGCCGCAGGCGCGTGCGGCAGGGTTGGCCCAAGCCCTCGCTGCGGGCGCCGGTGCTGCGGGCGAAGGGCTGAGCGACGAGGCGGTCGGCCGCATGCTCGAAGAAGGTCTGGTCGAACGCGTGGAGATCCACACCCAGCGGGGCCTGCAGAGATCCTGGGGGGTGCTCGACGGCGACCCCGACCTGACGGTCACGACCGCGACGGGAGTCGAGCTGCGGGTCTGGGTGCCTGCGAGCTATGGAGCCGACGCGGCACGGCTGAGCTTGTCTTTGTTTTACCTGGGTCTAACGGCGGCCACCGTGCTGCTGCTGACCTACGTCTTGCTGACGTACTTCATCGTGCGGCCGATCGATCGATTGCGACTTGCCTCCGAGCGTCTTGCCGCGGGCAGGCTGCACGCCAGCGTTCCGGTACAAGGTGCCGCTGAGGTCGCGCGCCTGGCGGCATCGTTCAACGAGATGGCGGCGCTGCTTCGCGAGGACCGCGCGGCGCTTCAAGACAGACTCGGCGATCTCGAGCGCGCCACCGATGAGCTGACGACTGCGCAGGAGCAGTTGGTTCGGAGCGCGCGTTTGGCGGCCGTCGGACGACTATCGGCAGGCGTCGCACACGAGATCGGGAACCCGCTCGCCGCGATCCGAGGATTGCTCGACCTGATGCAGAGCGGGGACCTCGACCCTGAAGAGGAGAAGGAGTTCGTGGGCCGCGTTCAACGCGAGGCTGAGCGAATCCACCACACCATTCGTGATCTCCTGGATTTCTCGAGGAATGCACCGGCCCCAGACGGACGGATCGAAACCTCCGCGGACCTCTCCGAGGTCGTAGCCGACACCGTCAAACTGATCGACCGCCAGGCCCGTTTCCACGACATTGACATCGCTCTGCGTCTGGACGACGGACTCCCCCGAGTTCGTGGTGACCACGAACGCTTGCGACAGTTGTTGCTGAACCTGTTATTCAATGCGGCAGACGCGCTCGATGGCAAGGGGCGGATCGAGGTACGGGCGACCAACGGCGTTGGTGTCGTGCAGCTGATCGTCGAAGACGACGGGCCGGGGATCGACCGGGAGATCATCGGGCAAGTGTTCGACCCATTCGTGACGACCAAGGCGCCGGGGCAGGGCACCGGGCTGGGGCTCGCGGTTTGTCACACGATTGTCGAGGGGTTGGGCGGCTCGATCGAGGCAGCGAATCGGGAACAGGGTGGCGCCTCGTTCGAGGTGCGACTGCCGGCGGCGGTCTGATGCCAGAGTCAGTGTCAGAGTCAGTGTCAGTGCCAGTGCCAGTGTCAGCGCCAGCGCCAGCGCCAGTGTGGGTGTCAGTCTGCCTGGAAAGCGTTCTCGATTGCGGTGTCCTCCGCCGCCTCCGCGTCCGCTCCGGCCAGGGCGTGATCCCCCAACGTCTTCTTGATCGCCTCCGCCTGCCGCTTCGTCGCCCCGGCCTCGATCAGCTGCGCCTCCGTCGCCGCCAACACCTCACGCAGTGACCCGAGGGTTCGCAGCAGCTTCCCCCGGGTCTTGGGTCCGACGCCGGGCACCCCGTCGAGCTCGCTTCGCAGCCGCCGCTTGCGCCCCACCTTCTTTCGCAGCGTATTCGACGCGCGGTGGGTTTCGTCGCGTGCGAGGAGCAGCAGGGATAGCGCCGAGTTGGCTCTTACCGGGATGGGGTTCTTTTGCCCCGGGAGAAACACCCGGTCGCCCTCTTCTTGGCCGGTCACCGTGACCCTTGGCTTTGCGACGGAAGCGACTTCGAGGCCGGGCACGCCGATGTCTTCGCGGGCGCGGAGCGCGACGCCGAGTTGTCCCTTTCCGCCGTCGACGACCAGCAAGTCCGGTAGCTCCCAGCCCTTTTCATCGTTCTTCCCACGGCGTAATCGTCGCATCAGCACCTCGTACATGGCGGCGTAGTCGTCGCCACCGCTCGCTCGTTTCACGCGGAAGCTCCGGTAGCGATCTTTGGCAAGGACGCCGTTCTGCATTGCGACGAAGACCGCCACGGTCTCCTCGCCTCCGGTGTGCGAGATGTCCACGCATTCGATCCGGCGTGGGAGCACCGGTAAGCGCAACTGTCTTTGGAGGTCTTCCAGGCGCGCCTCGACGTCCTCGCGCGCGCGTTCCTTCTCTTCGAATGCGTGCTCCGCGTTCTCTCTCGCCAGCTCCAGCAGCTTGGCTTTGGCACCGCGTTTCGGCTCCACGATCCGCACCCGGCGTTTTCGGTTCTCGCTGAGGAGCTCTTCGAGCGCTTCGCTCATCTCGATCGTCACCGGCACCAAGATATCGTCCGGCAACGAAGCCCGCTCGGCATAGTGTTGCCGGAGAAAGGCGCCGAGCATCTCGTCGTTCGGCACTGCAACCTTCCGCAGAGGAAGCGTCTGCAAGCCAAACAAGCGTCCTCCGCGCATGCTCAGCACCGCAACTTCGACCTGGTCGCCCTGGCGGTGAAAGCCAATCACGTCTTGGTCCGACTTCTGCACACCCGCGACGCGTTGTTCTTCTCGAGCGCGCTCGACCGCGCGTAGCTGATCTCGATAGACCGCCGCCCGCTCGTACTCGAGCTCGCCCGACGCGCCCTTCATTCGTCCGTCGATGTCGCGCACCAGCTCGTCGTGCCGTCCATCGAGGAACCCAGCGACGTTGGCGACCTGCGCGCGATACTCTTGCTGGTCGACCTCCAACACGCACGGCCCCGGGCATCGCTTGATCTGATACTGAAGACACGGTCGAGATCGCAGTCGGAATTCGGTGTCCGTGCACGTTCGCAGCTGAAAATACCGGTTCACCAACCTCAGTGTCTGCCGCGCCGCAGTCGCCGAGTGGTAGGGCCCGAAGTACTGACTGCCATCAGGTTTTGGCCGGCGGACGACCTCGAGTCTCGGCCAAGGCTTCTTCGCGTCGAGCCGCAACGACAAGAACTCCTTGTCGTCCCGAAGCTTCACGTTGTACTTGGGCTGGTGCGACTTGATTAGCTGGTTCTCGAGCAACGCAGCTTCCTTGTCGGTGTGTGTCACGAACGTCTCGATGTCCATGAGTTCGCGTTCGAGACGGCTCACGAAGGCGCGCACGTCGCTCGACCCCGGCTGGAAATAGCTTCGGACGCGGTTCCTGAGGCTTCGCGCCTTTCCGACATAGAGGACCTTCCCGTCCGCCCCATGGAAGACGTACACGCCCGGCGACGCCGGAAGCTTGTCGAGCTTTCGCTGTGCTGCGTCTGCAATCACGCGGCACGTATACCACTGCGGGCGTCTCGGATCGCCCCGCGTTTCACTCAGCGCGAATCACGCGTTCATCGGTGACGACGAGGTCGACTGCGATGTCGAATGGAAGCTGCGGCACTTCGGAGATCAACTGAAAATCGTATGCGACCGCGCATGTGCACGCCGTCCGGAGCCGCGGGATTAGCCGGTCGTAGTAGCCGCTGCCATAGCCGATTCGGTAGCCACGCGGGTCGACCGCCAACGCGGGAACCAGTGCGAAATCCACCTCGTCCGGCTCCACTTGCGCCGCCGCTTCGGGCGGCTCGGGGACCGAAAAGGCCCCCTCGACGAGCCCAGTCTCGGGGCCGACTAGGTAGAGGCGTAGCTCGTCTCCGACCACTCGCGGCAACGCCACTCGCTTCCCTGCTTCCCACGCGGCTTGCATGAATGGCTGCGTTCGCACTTCGTTGCGAATCGATGCAAACGCGAGAACCGTCGACGCCCGTTCGAGCTCCGCAAGTGCGAAGAGGCGTTTGGTGATCTCCGATGAGCGCGCGTCGCATGCCGCGCCGGGAAGCGCCTCGCGCACCGAGCGCATTCGATCGCGCAGCACCAGCTTGGCGCGCCGACGGAGCAGGCTTTCGGCGTGCCCCGTCTCGTCCGCGGTCACGGGTCGATTTGCTGCGCGAGCTCGGCGTCCGCTTTCAGTCGCTGATCGATGCGTCGAATCGCAGCGTCGACGACCTGGCGCGTCTTGGCCTCGAGGCTCTCACGTCGTCGTTCGGACGCGTCGAGATCCTCCGCAAGACCGAGCGCGACGACCGCAAGAAGCTGTGCGGGTGTCGCCGCTCGAGCCGCCTTGGGCCCGAGGGCCTGCACTCGTTCATTCACGATATCGGCGAGTCGTTGTAGGTATGCTTCATCGGCGTCCGAGGACATGCGATAACGGGCGCCAGCAATTTCGATCTGAACGTTGGGCTTCACGGTTGACGGGAAGGTAGTCCTCCAGCTCCTTTGGCGTCAAGGTAGGACATCCACACTCATCCCCTCTACGTTCCGCTGCGATCGGAATCTGACTACTAGGGTTTATGAGACGTCGAGCAAGCGTGTTATGTTTGATCCCCGGGGGACAGTAGGGGTCATGATCAAGGTTAGTTGCCCGTCGTGTAATGCGGCTTACGACGTGGATGAGCACCGCCTGCCCAACGATGGGCTTCGGATGCGATGCCCAAAGTGCAGCGAAAGCTTTCAGGTTCATCGTGATGGCTCGACTGCAAAGAGCGGAGGCGGCGCCGCGCCAGGCGCGCAGAAACGCCCACGACGGAAGCCAACGCAGGTCGGGCTCGGCCCGCAGGTGCCGCCACCCACTCCAGCTGCGGCGATCAAGTCGCCGCCTTCGGATTTGCCGGCGCCGGCGGGCGAAGTTGATCTTCCTGCGCCTTTCTCCGGTGGCGAGATCGCGGATCTCCCCGCGCCAAGCAGGGGTGGCCGCTCGCTTGACTTCGATCCGTTCGATGACCCCGGGGTGGCCGATCTTCCTGCTCCGAAGGCACCATCGGAGCCTTCCGGCTTCGATCCATTTGCGGACATGGACTTGCCCGCGCCGCTCGAAGCACCCGGCGGCACCGATCTTCCCGCCCCGCTGTCGGGCCCTTCAGGCGTCGAGATCGACTTACCCGCCCCGATGGCGGCCGCGCGGGCTCGCGGGGTCGATCCCATGGCCGAGGAGATCGATCTACCGATGGCGCTGACCGACGCCGAGCTTCCCAGGCCCAAGGCACGTTCCGCTGTGCCGGAGCCGATCTCGCTCGACTCCGACTTGCCCATGCCGAGCGAGCAGAAAGATCTGCCCATTGCTCGGGATGACTTCCAGGCCCTCGATTTCGACGGTCCCGAGCGCATCCACGGCGGTGGGCCGATTGAGCTCGACCTCCCCGACGGTGGCGATCTCGATCTGGAGATGGAGCTCGATGAACCTGCACGGCCCCCCGGATCGCCGCCGCCCCTCAGCCACGCCCTCGGCGCGCCCGGTGCGGCGGGTTCCGGCGACATGCCAGGTCAGGACCGTGTCAGTCGAGATTCCATCGAGTTCCAGCTGCCGGAGTCGGATGGGCTGGAATTCTCGGAGCTTCCTGGGGAGGCCGAAGGCGGCGTGCACCGCATGCCGAACCTCGGTGGCGCGGGGCCGGACATAGTCGTCGCGTCCAAGCGCAAGATCAAGCTCAAAGCGATTTCGATCAAGCGGCCCCCTTGGTTGATGAAGGCGTTGGCAGTGATCGGAGCCATCTCGGCGGTGCTCGGCGCAGGCTTCTATCTCGGAACGACCCAGTACGGCCTCTTTGGGGTTTACCTCGTGGAGCCATTTCTCCCAGCCTCGGGCGACGCGGTCGCGGTCGCGCAAGCCGTCGAGGAAGCGGAGATGATCGCGTCGTCAGATACGTATGCGGCGACGCGGCAGGCGCTCGCTAGGCTCGAGCTGGCGCGCGACGAAGCGAGCCTCAATCGCTCGCTCGTCGCCAGGAGCCTGCTGCACGAGTCGTACTACCAGGCGCGCTACGGACAGGAGGCCGAGAGCGCCGGTATTGCCGACATGCTTCGGTTGCACCTCCGGCGAAGAGGCGACGAAGCGCCGCGCGTCCATGTTGCGCTTGCGGCCGACGCGCTTCGCACGTCCGACATCGACACCGCGACTTCCGAGATCGTGCTCGCCGCGCAAGAGGACCCGACCGACCTCTACGTGGACTTGGTGGTTGGTGAGATCGCACTCAGAGCGCGCGAAGGGCAAGCTGCCGTCGACGCGTTCGACCGGGCCATGAAGAAGTACGACAGTGCCCGCGCGCAGTGGGGCCTTGCCCGTGGCTATCGCGTGCTCGGCGACCACGAAAAGGCCGCCGCGGCGGCCAAGGCGACTCAGAAGCTCAGTGAGAATCACGCCGGCGCACGTGTGGCCGTCGCGGGCTTGCTGGTCGAGGAGGGCAAGCTCGACGAGGCCTATCAGCTTCTTCAGGCGCCGGCTGGCCTCGTCCCCGTTGCGGGCGCTACGCTCTTGATCGCGCGTGCCGACAAGTCCGCTGCGCTCACGCTCGTCGCTCGAATCGAGGAACATCGCGGGCGTCTGGGCGCGGCTCGCGAACTGTATGAGAAGGGGATCGAGCTCGATACGAGCAATGCGGATGCGGCGCTCGGGGCCGCGCGGCTCGTTCTGCTCGAGGGCGCCTATCAAGACGCTTATGCCCGTTTTCAGACCGTGCTCGGGTCCGAGATTCGCCCCGGCGCCGAGATGGACGTAACTGGCAAACCCAGGGTCGTGGTCGACGCCAAGCTTGGCGCCGCCGAAGCGCTCCTCGCCATGGACAAAGCGGACGAAGCCCAGAAACTATTGGCAGATCTCACGACCCCCGAGCCTGTGAACGCGGACGTGGAGCTCTGGCAGGGGATGGTGGCTGACAGTTTGGCGAACACCAAGGCCGCGGTGGGTCACTTCCGGAGCGCGATCGAGCTCGACCCCAAATCCTTCCGCGCGTACATGGCGCTCGCGCAACACTACCGTTCGACCAAACGTCCAGGTGAAGCGGTCGGTGTTCTCGTCGAAGCACAGCAGAACGTCGAGATCACCGCTGAGGTTCGGCGCCTATTGGGTTGGGCCGAGCTCGACCGCAACCGTATCGACGAAGGGATCAAACAGTTTGTACAGGCGCTCGAGATGGAACCTCGAGACTCTGCTGCCCAATTCGGCCTCGCAGTTGCGTACCGCCGCAAGGGCATGCTCGAAGAGGCTGGTGTCGAGCTCGAGAAGGTGCAGGCGTTGGACGGGAAGTTCCCCGGTCTTCCGCTCGAAGAGGGCAGGCTCGCCGAGGTTCGCGGCGATATGGACGCGGCGGTCGCGAGCTACCGCAGAGCGCTCGAAGAGTCACCCAATGACGCCGCGCTGAAGTCGCGTCTCGGCGCCGTCCTGGTCATCACCGGGGAGCTCGAAGAAGGTGAAAAACTGCTCATGGACGTGATCGAGGCTCAGCCCTACTCGGCCGAAGCCGAACACTATCTTGGACGTGTCGAGCTGGAACGGGGCCAGACTGAAAAGGCTCGGCAGCACTTCCTCCGTGCTGCACGACTCGAGTCCGACAGCGGCCTCTATCGAATGTACGTCGCCTGGGTAGCGCTCGAGTCGAATGAGATGACGACTGCGCTGCGGGAGCTCGACACCGCGCTGAAGCTCGACCCGACACTCGGAGACGCGTTCTGGCTCCGTGCGCGGATTCGTATTCGTGCTGGCACCGTTCGTGACGCCCTCGGCGACCTGCGCAAGGCGATCGAGCTCAACCCGAGCCGCGTGGAGGCATGGGCGGCCATGGGCGAATGCCACTACCAGCTGGGCCAAATGAAGGAAGCGATCCTGGACTTCGAGAAGGCGGTCGCCGGCGATACCGAGCGTGGGTATTGGTGGTACCGCTTGGGGCGCTTGCAGCTCGACGAAGGCCAGCAGGCGAAGGCACTCACTTCGTTGGGTCATGCCACGTCTCTAGGCGGGCAAACGGCTGGCCCCAACGCGTGGCTGGCGGACTCCCATCGGCTGACCGGGGACATCTACTACGGGCAGAAGAAGCGTCAGGAAGCCGTCGTCGAGTATGGCCGCTACCTCGAGTACGCCGGCCCAGACGCGATCGACCGAGCTGACGTCCAGGCGAAGCTACGTAAGATCGCCCTTGGCTTCGATTGAGCGCTTCTCAGTCGAGCTGATCGGGACCAAAGGCGTCCGGCAGAAGTGATGAGAGGTCGTACTCCGCGTGGGTGCTACCCGCGTAGCTCCGTATCGAAAGGCTCGGTGCGAGCTCGGCCAGGCATTGCCGGCAGATGCCGCAAGGCGGAGTGGGGCGCTTCGCTTTGGAAGCGATCGCGAGCGCCACGAGCTCCCGCTCTCCGGCCGCAATTGCAGCTGCCATCGCCGCGCGTTCCGCGCAGATCGTGGCGCCGTAGCTCGCGTTCTCGACATTGCATCCGGTGAAGACCGCGCCGCTCTTGGTCTGGACGGCTGCCCCCACCGCAAACCCCGAGTAGGGAGCGTACGCGTGTGCGCGCGCCTTCGTCGCGGCTTGTCTCAATGCATCCCAAGCGTTTTCGTCCATCACATCGACTCCAACACACCGGAAAGCAGCGACTCGAACCGCGACCGAACCCGGCCCGCAGTCTCTTGCACTTCCTCGTGACTCAGCGGGCTCTTTGAGATTCCGGCAGCGAGGTTCGAGATGCACGAGATGCCTAGAACACGAAGCCCCATATGACGCGCGGCGAGCACCTCGAGCACAGTGCTCATCCCCACCGCGTCGGCTCCGAGCGTCCTGAGCATGCGAATTTCAGCGGGGGTTTCGTAGGCGGGCCCCAACAGGCCAGCGTAGACACCGCGCCGGAGCTCGAACCCCTGCCCAGCCGCAACACGGCTTGCCGTCTCGATCAGCGCTGGGTCGAACGCCGTGGTCATGTCGAGAAATCGCGGGCCCTGCTGTTTGTCGTTCGGGCCGACGAGGCTACTCACCCCGGTGAGGTTGAGTTGGTCGGTGATCGCCATCAGGGCACCGGGCTCGAGCCCTGGCCCAATTCCTCCGGCCGTGTTTGTCACGATCAAGGTGTCGGCCCCCAGAATTGCCATCAGCCGCACGCCGAACGCGACGTCGCCCGGCGAGTTGCCCTCGTACAAGTGGGCGCGTCCCTGCATCGCGACGATTCGCTTGCCGGCCTTTTGCCCTGTGACGAGGTTGCCTGCATGTCCCTGCACGCTGGAGAGCGGCATGTGGGGGATTTCGCCGTACGGGATTGCGCGCGCGCCCTCCAACCCGTCTGCGTAGTCACCGAGCCCGGATCCGAGGACCATAGCGACGTCCACCTTGCCGGTCCGATCCGCCAGGGCCTCTTTGGCTTGGTTGAGTGCCTTCATCATCGCGCCCGCATTGTACGCTACCTCGGCTATAGTGCCTGCCGGATGACGAGACGAGTGGCCATCGCCTGTTTGATGCTGTTGCTCGCGTGTGCCGGCAGGGGCGCCGACGGGCCTGCGAGTGAGACCGCCCGCGAAGTCTCCGAGACCGACGACGTGCCCAGCGTCGTCGAAGCTCCGACGCTAGTGTCCATCGTACCCATCGCGACGGCGGAAGAAATCCCGCGCGATTGCGCCAATCCGGTAGAAGAATCCTGCAATGCGGTCGACGACGACTGTGACGGAGTGATCGATGACGGCTGTGGCTACGGGACCGGCCTCATGCAGGTCACCGCCTCGTGGGACACCGGCGCGGACGTCGACCTCTACGTGACGGGCCCGCTCGGCGACACACTGAGCTTTCAGCGACCGGCGACTCCCTTTGGTGCACGAGTGGATCACTCAGGGCGAGGTGACTGCGCTGGCGACATGCCGAATCCCCGGATCGAAAACATTCGTTGGGTGGGGACGCGTCCGACCGACGGAATCTACGAAGTCGAGGTGCACTACTGGGGTGAGTGTATTAGCGGCGGGGGGCCCACCCACGTGACCGTGTCGGTTGCCGTCGGGCGTCGAATCGCGGGTCAATACCGCCATAGCTTGGTGCCCGGCGAACGGATCCGCGTCGTTCGGTTCGTCATCCAATGACCGCCCGCCGGGACGGCGCGCTCTTTGCCCTGTGCCTGGCGCTACAAGGATGCGTCCTCGGTGGGCTTGCGCTCACGGCACGGTCGGGTGGGTCGCCGTCCACAGTCGTCGTCGGGTTGGCGCTGTGCTTCGTCCCCTATGCGGGCGCCCTCGTGTTCTCACGTTCCTTATCGAGCAAGCGAGCCCTAGACCGGGTCGCGATCGCGGCGGCGTTGCTCTTCGGCGCCGTGTTGCTCTTCGCCCCGCCCCTTTTGTCCGACGACGTGTACCGCTATCTTTGGGAGGGCCGTCTCTGGCTCGAAGGGTTCAACCCCTACCGGTTCGCTCCGGACGACCCGGCGGTGGCGCACCTACGCGACGACCTCTGGGCGAACATCAACAACAAGCCCCTTACCAGCATCTACCCCCCACTTTCGCAGTTCATGTTCGTCTTGGCCCAGTGGCTCGGAGGGGAAGTTTGGACGTTCAAGCTACTGGCGCTTCTCACCCACGCGCTCTCGGTTGCCGTGGTGGCAAGCGCGTGTACCGAGCGGAAGGCCTCGCTGGCGATTGCCCTCAACCCGCTGTTGCTCAGCGAAGCGGCGCTCAATGGTCATTTCGATATCTTGTGCGGCGTTTTGCTCCTCGTCGCCGCGTGGGCACTTTCCCGGCAACGATTCGCGCAAGCCGGCGTCGCGGTCTGCGCGGCCGTCGGGCTCAAAGTCGTGGGGCTGGTCGTGCTCCCGCTTTTCGCGCGGCGGCCTAGGATGTTGGTCGCGACCGGACTCGGATCGGTCCTCTTGCTCGTGCCCCTCGTTTGGTCGCGTGCGCTCGTGGACCCGGGTTCGGGCACAGGACAGTTCGCAATGCGTTGGCGTGGCAACGAGAGTGTGTTTGCATTGGTCGATCAGCTGAGCCACGCGTTGTTCGACTCAGGTTCCGCCGAGCTCGTTGCGCGCTTCGTCGTTGCGGCCGTCTTGCTCGGGTTGTGCGCTCTGGTCGTCTACCGTCGCATCCCCCCATGGACCGCCATTCGTGCGCTCGTCTGGGCGGTGCTGATCTTGTCGCCGCAGGTCCACCCCTGGTATCTCGCGTGGCTTCTTCCGCTTGAAGTTGCCGCTGGGGGCTCGGCCGGCTTGGTCTGGAGCGCCGCGGTGCTTTGCGCCTATGCGCCGCTCGACCGCTGGGTCGCCGAAGGTGTCTGGGACCTGCCGCTTTGGTTGCAGATCTCGGAGTACGCGGTCGTCGCCCTCGCCCTGATCCTCGATCCACGGCGTCCGAACCTGTCTCGGCCCGCTCCCGAAGGGCAATTTCGTTCGTGATTCAAGGGCTTTGGCATCCTATGTCGCCTCGACTGTCCAGGGCCTCGGTTTTGGCTTGCAGGGAGGACGCGAGCCCTTAGACTACGCGCCCCTGAGTCCCAGGGACAGACGGATTCACCATGTACGCGGTCATTCAAACAGGCGGAAAACAGTATCGAGTTGCCGAAGGCGACACGATTCGCGTCGAAAAACTCATAGGCGATGTCGGTTCCAACGTGGAGTTCACGGACATCCTGATGGTCGGTGGCGAGAAGGTCGAAGTGGGCAAGCCGCATGTTGGTGGCGCCAAAGTCACGGCCGAGATCGTTGCCCAGGACCTCGCCAAGAAAATCATCGTCTTCAAGATGAAGCGCCGGAAGGGCTATCGGAACCGTCGCGGTCACCGGCAGCCATACACCGAGCTCCGCATCAAGAGCGTGAAGGGCTAAGGGAGCGCCATGGCACATAAAAAGGGTCAGGGCTCAACCCGCAACGGCCGCGATTCCAATCCGCAGTACCGCGGCGTCAAGGTCTTCGGTGGCCAGACGGTCCCCGCAGGGAGCATCCTGGTTCGCCAGGTCGGCCAGACGTTCCACCCAGGTGCAAACGTCGGCGTGGGCAAGGACTACACGCTGTGGGCCAAAGTCGACGGCGTCGTGACGTTCGAGCGACGCGGTCGAACCGGCAAGCGCGTCGCCGTTTACCCCGCCGACAACTGAGCAGCTTCTTGCAGGAGCGTTTCCCGGCGCCCGAGTTTGACTCCCCTGCGGGGAGCGTCTTCCCTCCTCCCGCCGGGCGTAGGGTCTACTGCAACCGCAACCTGAGGCTCGACCAAGTCAAAGCTGTCGGCTTCGACATGGACTACACGCTTGCGATCTATCGCCAGGCTGAGATGGATCGGCTGAGCATCGAGGCTACCGTCAGCAAGCTGGTCAACCGGGGCTACTCCGAGGAGCTCCTGTCGATGAAGTACCGGACTGACTTCCCGATACGGGGTCTGCTCATCGACCGGAAGCTCGGCAACGTGCTGAAGATGGACAGCCACCGGTACGTGAAGACCGCGTACCACGGATTCCGTAAGCTCACGCGGGAAGAGCGCCGCCGGGCGTACCACACCCGGCGACTCCGTCCCGGAACGGAGCGGTACCACTGGGTCGATACCTTGTACGGGCTGTCCGAGGTTGCGGTCTACGCGGCGGTCGTCGAGCATCTCGAGACGCCCGGAAGCACGCTCGACTATGGGCAGCTGTTTTCCGACATTCGAGAGTGTGCCGACCTCTCTCATCAGGACGGCTCGATTCTCGACGCTGTGCTCGACGACCTGCCCCGGTACGTCGACCGCGACCCCGGTCTCGGGGTGTTGCTCCACAAGCTACGGAGCGCCGGCAAACGGATCTTTCTCGTGACGAACTCGGGACCCGACTACACCGAGGCCATGATGTCGTACCTTCTGGATGAGGCGCTCGACGAGTATCCAAGCTGGAAGAACTACTTCGACTACATCTGCTGCGCTTCCAAGAAGCCGAGTTTTTTCACCGAAAAGGCGCCCTTCGTCGATGTTGAAACGCAGGAGGAAAGCCGGCACCCCAAGCGGGGCCGGGTCTACACCGGGGGCAACATCGCCGATCTTCAGCGGGCCCTGGGCTTCGCCGGCGATGAGGTCCTCTACGTGGGCGACCACATCTACGGCGACGTGCTTCAAGCCAAGAAAGAGTCCACCTGGCGCACCGCCATGATCATCCAGGAGATGGACGACGAGCTCCGGGTGCTTCGCGAGCACGTCCTCAACTTCGAGCGCGCGGACTCGCTCGAGCAGATGCGCGGCGCGGTGCAGGACGAGCTCCGCGAGCACCAGACGCGTCTCAAGCAGGTCGAACGCAAGCTCCACGACCATGAATCGGGCCCCGAGAAGGCCACGTGGGACGCGAAACGCGTCCGCCACAGACGCTCGATCGACCGATTGCGGGCGCAGCTCAAGGATTTGGACGCCGAGCATTCGGCATTGCAGGACACTCTCGACGAGGCGTTCCACCCCTTTTGGGGCTCGGTTTTCAAGGCGGGCAGCGAGGTTTCGAGCTTCGGCAATCAAGTCGAGCAATACGCCGGGCTCTACACGTCCCGCGCGACGAATCTCGCGCAGTACTCGCCCATGCACTACTTCCAGAGCCCGATGCACCGAATGCCGCACGAGTCCGGGAGCTCGCCGGGGGCTTGAGACTGGGGGGCGGGGCCTGGTCAGTGTCAGTGTCAGTGCCAGTGCCACTGCCAGTGACCGAGATCACCTCCGACGGTTTTCTTGTTTGCAAACCGCTTTGCTTGTCTATACTGCGCGCTCACTCACAACGGAGCGTGCTATGGCGAAAGCTGCCACAAAGAAATCCACCAAGAAGCGGACGACGAAAAAGTCGGCGTCCAAGAAAACAGTGAAGAAGGCAACCAAGAAGCGCGCAGCGCCAAAGAAAGCAGCCAAGAAGCGCGCGGCGCCCAAGAAGGCTGTCAAGAAGAAGGCAGCGCCGAAAAAGGCCGCCAAGAAGCGGACCGCAAAGAAGACGGTGAAGGCCGAAGCGGCTGCGCTGAAGAAGAAGGCAGCCAAGGCGCGCGCTCAAGTTAAACAGAAGCTCGCCAAAGCCAAGAAGGACGCCGGGAAAGAGACGGCGGCTCTGAAGCGGAAGGCGAAGAAGACCCGCGCCGACATCAAACGGCAGTTCGCGAAGGCGAAGACGACTGCCACCAAGCAGAGCGCAACGCAAAAGAAGAGGGCTGCGAAGGCGATCGCCGATCTCGAAAAGAAGATCGACAAGGCGGCGAAGCAGCTCAAGACGAAGACAAAGAAGAAGAAGCCTGCGAAGAAGAAGTAGGCTTTTATGTGGTGGAGCCAAGGGGGATCGAACCCCTGACCTTCGCACTGCCAGTGCGACGCTCTCCCAGCTGAGCTATGGCCCCAAAGGGAGCCCGGCTTAGCACCCCAAGCGGCACGCGCAAACGCGCTCTCGGATTTCTTGACCTTTCCCGGTGCGCCGGCGAAACGGAAAGGCGATGCGAGCGGTCGTTTTCTTGGTGATGTTGCTCTCCGCGTGCAGCGGATACGACGACCTCGCGCTGCTCGAAGTCACCACTATCGAGCCGTCGGAAATCGAGCCTGGCGGCACGCTTCGGATTCATGGCAGTGGCTTCCCGCTCGGGCGCACGCCCGGCATCGTGCTGCGCGGATCCGTTCATCGCCCAGGGATGCAGCCAAGCACCGTGAACGCGCACCTTGCAGGCATCGTGAAGTCCGAGTCGCTCATCGAGATTCCCATCGAGGAGGAGCTGATCGACGCACTCGGGGGCCGCGCTACTGTCGACGGAGAGTTGAGGGTCGGGTTCCGCGCCGCGGACGACCGCCGCGATGTGTTCGCCACGGAGCGGGTGCGAGTCGACTTTCTGCCCGACACCTCCACCCAGCTTCGCGCCGACAGCGCTCGCGAGGAGCAGACCGAGCCGGATGGCGTACAGAGCTTTGGGCTGGAGCTGTCGCGTGAGGAGCTCGGAACCGTGGGGGTTCGAGTGGTGGCGGTCGACTCGGACGGACTCGCCGCCGTTCAGGGCATCGAGTCAGGGGACATGCTCGTCGGTCTCGACGGCATGAGCCTCTACAGTTGGCGTGACTTCGTTCCCGACCCGAGCCAGGAAGAGTCGACTGTGCTCGTGGCTCGAGACGGCCTCCGCGGGGTTCATTCGCTTCGTTGGCCGCATGAGGCTACCGAACGCCCGCTCGACCCCATCGCGCTCGGATTGTTCATCCTTCTGGGACTGCTGGTCGGCTGGGTCTCCCCAGCGGCCCTTTGCCGGCGCGCCCGCGCTTCGACGGTCTCGCTCTCCGTATGGCTGACCCGTTCGAGTCTGGTGCTGGTCTTCGCCGCGCTGTTGCTCTGTGTCGCCGCCCTGCAGTGGACGACGATGTGGATCCTTGGTTTAGGCACCTTTGCCGCGCTTTTCACGCTCGCCACGAGGCATCGTGCCGGAGCGTTCAGCTTCGTGTTCGCTGTCGCAGCGGCACTGACCGTCATGTTGCTGGCGCGAACCGCTAGCATCTCAGCGATCGTCGCTTCGCAAGGCCCGTCGGTCCTGCGCTGGTACATCTTCCAGTCGCCCGCATCGTTCCTTGCCTTCGGCGCTTACCTCTATGCGCTCGCTGCCATGAGCTCTCGTGCTGCCCTGTCTGCGTCGCTTTATGCCGCAGCCGCCGCTGTGTTCGGGGCCGCGCTGTTCCTCGGAGGTTGGCCGTTCGCGGGCTCCGTCGTGGGCATTGCGTTGCTCGTAGGCAAAGCAGCCACGTTGCTGCTGGTCGCACAGGTCTTCGACATGAGTCGGCAGGCGGCCGCGACCTGCGCGGGGTTGGGGCTAGGACTTGCCCTGCTTGGATTTCTCGTCGACCTCGGTGCGCTTTTTCCACAGTGGAGCGCTCTCGCCGTGGGGTGCGTCTGCGCGGTTGGGACGCGCGCGTTGGTGCCGCCGCTGCGCCGTGAGTCGGCGGCCGCGATCGTCTGGACGCTCAGGCGGCCTGCTTCAGGAAATCGCTGAGTAGCTCACGTTGCTCCGCGGAGGGCGACAGAAACTGCAGCCCCGCCTCGTGGCCACGCTCCCCGACCGCTTTGACCCAACGAATCGACGCAGCACATTCGAAGGGCGACCGATCCGGGTCCTCGATTCCGTCCTGGGTCAAGAAGAAGCCGACGGTCACCACTTCTCCGACCGTGAGAGGCCGTGCGAACGTGATCGCAGCGCCACCACTGCTCACATTCATCGTCTCCGCATGCAGTGTCTCACCCGAGATGGTGAGCTCGCAAGAGATGCGTACCGGATAGCGCTTGTGCTGGCGCGGTTGGTTCGAAACCTGCGTCACACCTTCATGATGCGGAAGATGGCGCGCAGCGCAACATTGCGGGCATCAATGAACTTGCGGACGCCGCGCCCTCGAACGCACACGAACGTCGGCCGCTTCTGCGCTCAGCTCACGGTCGCCAGGCGCACCGCGCAGCAACCCTGCGTAGATCGCGAGCGATCGCTTGAAGTGTCCTTGCTCCGCGAGGATGCGTGCCATGGTTCGCGTCGGGAAGGGTTCCTCGAACATGCTGGCGCTCTTGGAGAAGACGCCGGCCGGTGGGCGGCTCGGAGGGCCAGAGTCAGGCTCTGACACTGACACTGGCACTGGCACTGGCACTGGCACTGACACTGACACTGGCACTGGCGCTGGCGCTGGCGCTGGCACTGGCACTGGCACTGACGCTGGCACTGACGCTGGCACTGGCACTGACGCTGGCACTGGCACCGACGCTGCCGCTGACACTGATGCCGCCGTGTCCTTACGGGGTTCTGCCTGCGCGCCCTGCAGCGCCCACTTTGCGAAGCCCATGACTTTGCCCAGAAAGCCCTCTCGGGGCTGCCCGCTGGCCTGGTTCCGGATCGCGTGGATCAGCTGGCCTCGGCTCATGGCATACGTGTCGCCCACGCCCATTCGCTCGGCTTCTTCTCGAAGCTCTGGCGTCGTGAGATTGTAAAGTCGCGTTAGATCCATCGAACCAAGTCCTGGTTCAGTTGTTGTAGCGCGTTCTTGGCTTCGTCGCAGTCCCGATCGATCTGCCGGCGGAGCCCCTCCAACCCATCGAACTTCGATTCCCCTCGGAGGCGAGCCACAAAGCCAATCCGCATGCGTTTTCCGTAGAGGTCTCCGTCAAAACCAAACAAATGCACCTCAACCGAACGGCCCGCTTCGAACGTCGGCCGATTGCCCAAGTTGGCCACGCCGTGGAGTAGTGGCGCGCCCGCCTCATCCAGCACCCGCGCGACGACCGCATACACCCCGTCCTTCGGTAGTTGCAGTGGCACCACCTCGAGGTTGGCGGTGGGAAACCCGATCTCACGGCCCCGCTGATCGCCTTGCACGACGAGCCCCGTGGTTTCGTGCACCCGGGTCATCATCGCCGCGGCATCTTCCACGTTTCCGTCCTCGCCCAGAGCTCGGCGAAGCCGCGTCGAAGAGACCGCATCGCCCTTGTACATGACCGGCTCGACTAGCTGGACCGTAAAACCCTCTTGCTCGCCCCACTGCCGCAAGGTCGCGATGTTGCCCGAGCGCTTGTGCCCAAAGTGGAAATCCGGCCCCACGACCACGCCCTTGGCGGCGCAAGCATCCAACAAAACACGCTCGACGAAGCGATCTGGGGTCATTTTGGAGAACTCGTCGTCGAACGGCAGGACCACCACGTCATCGCACCCCGCTCCCTTCAAGAGCTCGACGCGGCGCTTCATATCGGTGATCAACACAGGCGCCCGTTCCGGCGCGAGAACGGCCGTCGGATGCGGCTCGAAGCACATGGCGAGCGTCTGCCAGCCGTGGGCGTCAGCGGTCTGTTTTGCGGCGTCGATCAGGGCCCTGTGACCCAGGTGAACGCCATCGTGGTTGCCAGGGGTGACGACAGAGTGGGTTCGGCGCATCAGTTCAGGGGCCCGGGAGCAGTGAACGTGCTCCTCCTTCACTCACCTACAGCGCCCTCGGGGACACTTCAACTCGAATACGCCCGATAGACACGTTGGTGACGTGGGGCTTTTGGTGCTGTATGGTTGAAAACATGGGGAAATCAAAGGTGCGGGGCGATTCCTCCGAGGAGACTCCGTTCGAGGAGGTCATGGGGCGCCTCCAGACAGTCGTGGAGCAACTAGAAGAGGGAGATTTGCCTCTCGAGCAGTCTCTGGCGATGTTTGAGGAGGGGGTCCGCTTGTCGCGGGCCGGAGCGAAACGACTGGATGAAGCCGAGCGTAGAGTAGAGGAGCTCCTCGCAGCCGGAGACGAGCTGCAAACGAGTCCTCTCGAAGAAAGCGAAGCGGGGGAGTAATGAGTCAAGTCCTCACGGTACCGACACACTTCAACGACCTAGGAGAGCTCTCCGAGGGTTTTCTCGATCGCGTCGAACACGACACGTTGATCCTCTACGGACCAGTCGCCTACGAAGACGGTTCCGAGATCGAATTCGTGGTGCTACTGGCCGACGGCTCGCCCGCTCTCGAAGGGACCGGCCGCGTACGCGCTGCTGTCGATGGTGGCGCCGATCGCGTGCCGGAGACTCGCTACGACGTGGTCGTCGAAGCGCTGCAACTCGACGGTCGTTCCGAAGTCGTCTTCGAACGCCTCGTTCTTTCGCGCCAAGCGGTGTCTGATCGCCCACCCGCCGAGGGCGACGCACCGCCCACCGGTGAAATGGACGTTGTGCCGGTCGATGAGGACGCACCCGACACGGTGCCGCCCGAAGCGATCGATGACGACGACGAATATGACGACGATCCAGCAACGGTCATTGCTCCGGTCGATGCGCAAGCCATGATGGCGGAGGCGGAGGCGGAGGCAGTGTCAGAGGCAGTGTCAGAGCCAGAGACAGTGTCAGAGCCGGTGTCAGAGGCAGTGTCGGAGCCGGTGCCTGCGGCCGAGTCGGTGCCTGTGTCTGAGGCGGTGACGGTGTCGGGGTCCGAGCCGGCGTTGGAGTTCGGGGAGGAGGAGCCCGCGGCCGAGCTTTCCGCCGATGCGCAAGCAGCGCTCGAAGCCAACACCGACCAAGCGGGTAGCTTCGATTCCGAGTACGCGTTCGAGCATGGCATTGCCGCGGAGCCCCAAGTCGGCATGCCGGTGCCCATTCCTTCGATGGCTGCGCCCCCAGAGGCGCCGCCTGCTCCGCCGACCCTACGGCTCGCCGACCCTCCCGAGGGGCTGACGCGGCCGTCCTTGGCGCAGGCGGGAGAGTCGCCGTTCAACACGGACGGTGAGGTCAGCGACGTCCACACGACCGGGCTGTTCGCCTATGAAAACAGCCTCCCGATTCCGTCGCGGCCGCCGCTTCCGGACCTCAACCGGCCGGCAAGTGTCCGTCCCGTTGAAGCAGCCGGCGATTCCGACGTCGAAGAGTCGGAGCCCCCGGAAGCCAATGACGACGAATACGAAGAGGTCCGCCTCAGCGATTTTGCTGAGGCATCCGAAGAAGGGTGACGCCTCATGACGCGCGCTGCCGCCATCCTCCTTTGCGCCCTCAGTCTCATGGTGACGACACAGGTCAAGGCCGATGCCGTCGTCCACGTCACAGTCCGAAGCGTCGACAACAAGCCCGTCGATGGTCGTGTCGAGCTGAGGGGCGATGGTGGCACGTTTACCTGCACAACCAGTCAGGGGGGCCTGCACCATGCGTTCGGTCCCGGGCGGTCGATACCTCGCTGTATTCAAGCCGAATAGCGGCAGCGCCACCGCGCCCAAGAAGGTGATGATCCCGCCAGACGGCAAGGCGGATCTCCGCATCGCCGCCAACTAACCCCTCAAGTTGGCGCGCGACGCCCCTGAAGTGCCATCATTTCGACTGGGGAACGAGCGAGGGGAATGCGCAGGACCTGGATACTGCCCTGGTTGGGGGCCGTCGTTGCAGTGGCATCCATTGCACCGGTGCACGCGCAGACGAAGCCAGCGCAGGACGCGAGCGAGCGGGAAGCTCGCATGGCCGAGGTTCAGAACAGCTTCAGCGGGCCGACGGGAGGCATCCGCATCATCGACGCTTCCTCCGGCCCCAAAGGCACGTTCCGTCTCGCGCTGAACACCGAGTTCTTCATCATCCGTGACTTCTTCGTCCCCACCGACGAGGCACACCACTTCGCCGGCAACCTCTCGCTGAGCATCACACCGACCGAGTACTCGGAGGTGTTCGTCGCAGCAGAGGTGACATCGGCGTGGGACGACTCCAACGATCCGATGTTGATTCAGCGCGTCGCCGATGTGCTGTTGGGGCTCAAGGGTTTCTATCAAGCGAAGCCGTGGGTCGCAGTAGGCGGCGATGCGAGCGTTGCGTTTCTCGGTGGTGTCGGTGACGCGAGCGCCACACTACGGTCGACCAGTTTTGGTTTTCGCGGCAACGTGACGTTGGACTTTCGCGACTACGAGCGCCGCGAGCTTCCGCTGATCGCGCGCTTCAACGCGCAGTATTGGTTCGACAACTCGGCGAATCTCACCGAAGGCGTCGAAGACAACAGGTACGACGCGCTCGGGGGCACGGTCCCGCGTGCGCTCGAGACCCGTCATCTGCTGACTGCCTTCGAGCGGTTTGCGTTTGGCGTCGATCGAATGGACCACATCCGCCTCGCCGCGGGCCTCGAAGCCCCGCGCGAGGCCGGCAAGGTAGGCCTGCACCCGATGCTCGAATGGCAGTGGGATATTCCGATCGACCGGCAGGGCTTCCAATGCGTGACTACCGCGATCCCGAACGACGACGGGTGCCTGGCGAACGAAAAGCTCAAGGCGTTCCCGATGGTGCTCACCGTGGGCCTGCGCATTCTCACGCCGCCCAAGGGGCTCGCGTTTACGGTCGCCGCAGACGTCGGCCTCACCGGCACCCGTGACTTCGTTCGGGAGCTCGCGCCGACCGCCCCATACAACGTCATTCTCGGGATCGCTTACGCGTTTGATCCGCGACCCGCGGCGCCCGTCGCCACAGTGCCCGACCAGGAGCCCGTCGCGCCGGTGAGCATGACGGGTCAGGTGCGCGGGCACGTCCTCGAGCAGGGCAGCGAGCAGCCCGTGGCCGATGCGGTCGTTGCAGTGGTCGACCACGAGGTATCGCCGCAGGTCACCGATGCTGCCGGCCGATTCATCACCTACGGTCTTCCAGAGGGAGAGGTTGTGCTCGAGGTGTCGCATCCCGACTACGCGACCGCACTCTGCAGCGCCCCGGTGCCGTCGGACATCACCTGTGAGCTCATTCCGTCCAGCCAGGATGGGCAGCTCCGGATCATGGCGGTCGGCCGAACAGGTGATCCGATTCCTCAGATCGCCATCACCGTGAGGGGCCCCTCGGAGCACCGTTTGATCTCGAACGAGGAAGGCGTTGCGGTGGTCGCCGCGCTCGAACCTGGAGCCTACACCGCGCACGTCGACGACCCGGCGTATCTGATCGCAGTCGCCGATCTCGACATCGTTGCACGACAAGAAACTACCGTGCAGCTTCGGGTCCTGGCGAAACCCTCCCGCCCGAGCGTCGTGGTCAAGAAGAAAGAAATCGCCCTTCGGCGCCAGATCAGCTTTGCCACGGGCAGTGACGAGATCCTGCCGAACAGCGAGCCCATCTTGCTCGAGGTGGCCGACGCGCTCCTCCGCAACCCGAACCTCGAGCTGGTGGAGATTCAAGGCCACACCGATAGCAGCGGTGATCCTGCGCTCAACATGCGCTTGTCACAGCGACGCGCAGAAGCCGTTCAACGGTGGTTGATTCAGCATGGCGTGGAGTCGACGCGGTTGATGGCGAAGGGTTACGGGCCCACACGACCGGTCGTGCCCAACATCACCCAGCAGAACCGCGCTCGTAACCGACGCGTTCAGTTCAGGATCGTGCGGCGCGCCGACCTGACCGCCGCCGCAGCACGATAAGTCCGAACAGCGCCGCCAGAAGCGCCCCCCAGTCGGCATCCGTTCGCGCGGCGCTGCATCCACCACCGCCGTTGCCACAGCTGGCAGAGTTGCCGGGAGAGGCCGCGCAGGCCACCGGCTCGCCTACCTCGTTCGTCTCGCAGTCGAGCTGAAGGCCGCACAACGGCGCTGCGTTGCACGACTGATTCAGGTCGCCGGGCGGGTAGATCGCGCACACCGCGTCGACGTCGTCCTGCTCGAGAGTTCGCTTCGCCACGGAGGTTCGCTCCGCCGAGGAAAACATGGTGGCGTCTTCGACGTTGGAGTGACCGATGCCGATGAAGTGTCCCGCTTCGTGCGTGATGATACTGCGCAGGTCGGCGGGGCCAGGATCACCGGTGCTCCCCTCGGGGCAACCCGTCGTATCGGGGCAGTCAGCGTACGGGCCGCCCGCGTTGAAGCGGCTGGCCATTCGGTCGTTGATCATCATGTCGGCGTCGAGGATCTCGCCGGTCGTCGTGTTGTGCCACACGACCGTCACCGCGAACGCAAATGAATCGTAGCCACGGTCATCCTCGTCGGCGCAGGGGTCCTTCCACGGGTCGAGGAAGGCGACGGTGTTCACGTTGCCGGTGGTGTTGAACTCCGCCCGCTTGCACGTGGATGGCGTCAGCGGCTGGAAGACCACGTTCGAGGGAGCGCCGCCGCAGTCCACGTCTTGCCAGGCAAAAAAGGATTGATCGACGAGCGCTTCGACTTCCGCGAGGTCGCGTGTCCCGTCGGGGTTCTCGAACCATTGGGAGCCGCGCGAGTCGACGGCGTAGGAGAGGCACGGGTTGCTCCAGACCAAGGGCGCGCCCTTTTCGACGCAGGGCGCGCCGCCGATCTGAGCGCCGCCTTCGGTCGTCATGCGGCAGTAGGCCGAGGCGCGGTCCGCCGTGAAGCAAGCGCAGAGCGCGAGCCCGAGAGCCACCGCGTGAAGGCTGCGACTCACTCATCGATGCCGCCCGCGTTCCGCTCGATGATGTCCCGAAGCTTCGAAAGCAACGCGTCGAGGCGTTCGCTTTGCGGCAAGGCTCCGAGGCTGCGCTCGAGCCGGCCTTGCGCGTTGCGGCGCATGAGCATCAATCCTTCGCGGTTCTGGGTGACCGTTTCGACGCCTTGCTCCATGCGCACCCGCATCACGCCCTGTCCCATGCCCACCGGCCGGAACGCGGCATAGGGGCCGCCGTCGCGGACGAACACGAGGACGCGCTCACCGACGCTGAAGGAGGGCTCTCCTTCGACTCGCATCGCGATGTCACCCATCTGGCCGCCCAGGTCTCGACGATCACTTCCCGTTCGTCCGGGGCGCGGCCTCGAAGCTCGCGTTCGACCT
>PVMK01121056.1_pt1 | contig 26648 bp, 25 predicted proteins | sample 1853481 | NCBI WGS metagenome assembly PVMK01 (sample SAMN08533507, study PRJNA380276) | Marine sediment metagenome, whole genome shotgun sequencing project. | reverse complement strand
AAGATAACTCCTACACTAGCAGCAAAGCCTACCGATAAGACGACAGTGCCCAGCTCGACGGTCGCTGTCAGCCCCAAAGCATTACCGGCGACCGTGGCAATTAGCCAGCCGAATATGATTCCGATTAATCCGCCTACCAGACTTAAAACCAGCGATTCTGACAAAAATTGAGCCAAAATGTTTCGTTTTAAAGCGCCAAGCGCCTTTCGAATGCCGATTTCTCGAGTGCGCTCAGTAACACTGACCATCATGATATTCATAATGCCTATACCACCGACGAGTAAGGAAATACCGGCGATGGCCCCCAAAAAGCCTGATAATAGAGAGGAAATAGTATTGGCCGTATCTAGCAGGTCTGCCTGGTTGAAGATGGTGAAATCATCGTCGGCCGCATAGACAATGCCATGCTGGTCGCGCAGAATTTCGGTGATTTCTACGAGGGCCATGTCGGCTACCTCGGAGTTCATAGCCAGCGCCGTAATGGCCGTGACTGCTTTATCCCCACCGCGGGTCCGCGTTGTATAGAGGCGGCTCTGAGCCGTTGACATGGGGATATATATGTTTCCATCCGAATCGGCAAAACTACTGCCAGAGGGTTGGATTACGCCGACGACTTCATAGCCGGCTCCATTAATCTTGATGGTGTTACCTATCGGATATTCATTGGGGAATAAATCGGCCGCGGCGTCTGAACCAAGGACAGCCACTCGCGCTTTGATGTCCAGATCGTTCTGGGTCAGACCGTCTCCGCTCTGAAAGTCCGTCAAATTGTTAAGGGCAAGATAATTGGCCGTTACTCCGGCTACGGTCGTGTTTATGGCATCACCGCCAGCGATAACTTCCTGATTGCCTTGGACAATGGCAGCAACATCACTCACAGAAGGTGCCTGTTGCAAAGCTGTGGCATCATCCAGACTTAATGCCGGATACCCGTTACTATTATCCAAGTCTGTGGATATCGTAATCTGATTGGTGCCAATAGCTGTTATTTCATCGGTGATAGATGAGCTAACGCCATTGCCAATAGCCAGAAGGGCTATGACTGCGGCTACACCGATGATGACGCCCATCATGGTTAATATTGCCCGCAGTTTGTTAGCCAGTAAGCTATCTAGTGCCGTCTGTATAATTTCTCTAAGGTTCATTAGTGTCTCCAAGCGGCCGCCTCTATGAGCGCCTCTATTAGAGGGGTTCAGAATTCCTACTTGCCTGCTTATTAGTGAACTAACCCATCACGCAACCACAGTGATCGAGGTGCTCGTTCGGCCACTTCTGGATCATGGGTGATCATGACGATCGTAATCCCTTCTTGATTGAGGTTTTCAAACAGGCTTTTAGAGATATTTCGCATTTCAATCATGGTTTTTCCCTTCACAATAACTAAAAATTGGTTACTGACTTCTTACAGACCGGTCCATTTGCCAGAAGGTCGACCTTACTATCGAAAAAAGCATTGTTTACGAAGATAGTTTCAGGTTAGTAATCCTTCTCCAGCCTGTTTGCCATATATACGCCCTAGTCTAGTGAGAAAATCTGCATAACTCGTGCAGAAAAGCTGTAGGTCTTATGCAATTTCGAATCACAGAATGTATTGTGATGTCAATCTAGAACTGAAATTGATAGATTCTTACCTCCTGACCTGAAACTGTGTTTGTCAACATTGCTTGCCTTGATTTAGCTTGAATCGGTTTAGAAAGTTGTTTTCGGGTCAGTAAATCCCCCCGACTCATTAGCCAAGAGCACTCTGTTTTACTTGGAGATCGTAATACTAATAACTTGACAATACTATGTAATACATGGTATAATGTAGCACATGGTAAAAAATACATCAATCTCGCCATCCCATGACAAGCTTATGCTCGAACTCAGGCGTGGAATTCTTGTCTTAGCCACCCTGAGCCAACTTGACGAGGCCAAGTATGGCTATTCGCTCATACAGGAATTAGGTGCTCAGGGTTTAGATATTGAGCAAGGAACATTGTATCCACTGCTCAGGCGTCTTGAGGAGCAAGGCTTGCTTCTCAGTGAATGGAATGTAGAGGGTTCGCGGCCGCGACGATATTACCGGCTTAGCACCGCGGGCGCCGATGTGTTACGAAGCCTGGCAGGAGAGTGGCACGAGCTCGTTGGCATTATGAACGAGCTTTTGCATCCAGTAATTACGGAGAATAAAGATGAATCTCATTGACCGTTACATTTACCAAGTTGGACGGAGGCTGCCCCGGCGGCAACGAGCTGATGTTGAGGCAGAATTAAGTTCGCTGTTCCAGGCTACGATTGAGGACCGCTACCAGGGAGAACCATCCCAAGATGAGACTGTCGCTCTGCTCAAGGAATTCGGGTCGCCAGATCAGGTCGCTGCTTCCTACCGGCCGTCGGCCCAATATCTAATTGGTCCGCAGCTTTATCCGACCTTTAAGATAGTCATTGGGGCCGTACTATTGGCCCTCACGATTGGCCTCCTGGTGGCCAACGTAATCGGTGGGCTATTTGGGCCTTCAGAAACAAACGACATCTTCGATCAGATACTGCGTGCTCTTGGTGGCTATTTTCAGGCTCTTCCAATTGCTCTGGGCTCTGTTGTTCTGATTTTTGCTATCTTGCAGCGGTTTGAAGTCAATCTAGAGGAACATGAAGCTGAATGGGATCCGCTAGACCTACCTGATGTCAAAGACTACGATGTGGTAGGGCGGGGAGAAACCGTGGCCGGAATTGCTTTCGGCGTCGTTTTTCTTATCTTGCTGAATGTATTCAGCGACCGAATTGGCCTGGTAATTACCTTCGGCCAGGAACCACTGCTAACCGAAATCGTCCAAGATAGCCTGGTCTGGCTGAACCTGGCCATTTTGTTGGGTCTTGGGCTGAACGTGATATTGTTGTGGCAAGGCCAATGGCATTTGGTCACTCGCTTGGCAAAGGTGATCATTGACCTACTCTGGCTCTTCATCATTTACCAGATTGCCGTGGCCTTAGCAGACAGCAAAGAGCTCTTGGTTGAAGCCGGTCTGGTTGAACCCTTGCCCACGATGTTGACTCAGATGGGTTATTGGGTCTTGATTATCGTGGCCATTACTTTCGTTGTAAACATCGGAAAATGGGTCTACCAGGCGCTTGGCAAGCCGGAGAAAACGTTTAAATTGGGTCAGGCATAGCAATCATTTTTCAGGCCAGAGACTATTGTTTCTGGCCTGTTTTCGATCAAATCTGGATGCATATCAGCGCAAGTTTATTAACAAATCAGGCCGGTCGCTAATGAGACCGTCGACTCCCATCTCAATCAGGCGGCGCATGTCCTCGGGCTCATTAACCGTCCAGGGTATGACCGTCATACCCGCTTCATGCACCTGGTCTACGAGGGATGGCGTGACGGATCTGGCGCTTGGCGACCAGATATTGGCTCCTTTGGCGGCCAGATCCACCGGCTCAGCCGGAAAACCAGGCCGGATCAAGGCAGATAGGCGTATATCCTTATCGATAGAGCGTATCGCCCATAAGGAACGATGGTCGAAACTCTGAAAGATGACCCGGCCGGCCAGGCCGCGTTCTTCCACCAACTCGAGGATGGCTTTCTCGAATGGACCGGGATTGACACCGTCAAACCTATCATTGATCATTTTCGGTTCACCGGGCACACGTTTCGTTTCGATTTTGAACTGAACTAAGCTAGCGTTCTCGCGTTGTGCCTCCCTCTTGCTATCTGACTGGCTGTAAGCATCCACAAAGTCAAACAACTCGCTCAGGCTCACAATCTGGTAATCGTCCCCGGCTAGCATCGTGGGATCGGAGTTTTGCTCCCGAAACACATCGGGGTCAGGATTACGGTCACAACGATAGGCTTTCACTTGTTCGAAAGTCAGGTTGCTGATCATGAGCTTTGGCCCTTGTACGATCAAGCTATCGGGATCGGGGGCGTCGACCTCTGCTCCCGAATCAAGGCCGCATTTATCCTTGTCTATCAGCGGATCGTGCCAGACAACTACGACACCGTCGGCCGTTAGATGCAAGTCTAATTCCAATGTCGTAACACCAAGATCCAAGGCCGTCTCAAAGGCAGGCAGCGTGTTTTCCGGTTTGAGCCCGCGTGCCCCGCGATGGCCTTGAACGTCAAACCCATCCGGTAAAAGATTAGAAAGATCAGCTTTAACAGTTGGTGTCATGGATAACTCATTTAGCGTCGTCATGACGCCGGCGCAGCCCGTAGCAAGCGATCTTACAAGCAAAATATCTGTGATTACCTTATTGTAAGAGAAAACAAGGTAGTGACTTAGAGGAATAGGCGTTCTTTTCCCTAATCCCGGTCGCAATCAAGTTGCTTAGGCCATTATAAGATGGAGTCTAGCGGAAGAAAGTATTATAACTGGGAATCGCTACATAAATATAGTGACCAAAACATTCTAAACGATAATTTCCCCGACAAGGACCAAAAGGCTATGACTTAGCCCCTATGGGGTATTGTAATTGAGTTGATTTTCCGCTAATTTATTAGGTAATGAATTTAACTGAATTGGATGTTCAAGATTCGCTAGTAGATGATGCCAACTCGGCCGCCGGAACGGATTGGGGCCTGGAGGTTTCCACGGGACCTCCTGAAGGAGCGTGCCGGCCGTTAGCGGGTGTATTCCGTATCGGTCGCTCGGCCGCCAATGATTTGGAAATTCCTGACCAGAGGGTTTCTCGTTTTCATGCCTTCATCCGCCAACTAGGCTCCGATCATTTTGAGATCGTCGACCTCGGCAGTACGAACGGTACGCAAGTCAATGGCTGGCGAATTAACAGCCCGGTTCGTCTAAATCCTGGTGACGTTGCCGTCATTGGACTAACTCAAATGACCATCCATGGACCCGATCCGGCCGCCTCCCAAGATGCGTTGGATGAGCAGGGCTCCGTGTTACAGCCGCTGGCAAGGTGGTTGTTCAACGGCAAGCGACGAGCCCAGGCACCATAGCTGGCCCGAGTTGGGTTAGGTCGGACACCAGCCTAGTCTTTTGCTTGCTTTTCGCTTATTCCCCCAGCAACTCACCATACACAGCGATATCGACCACCCCCGTATTGCCGCCACTCGTCTCCATCAAATTGAAGCGTAACGTCTCCGCTTCGAAGGGTACCTCAAAGCGATAGCTGCTGCTGGTATCAGGTATATCGAAGGGGCCGTACTCCTCGCCCTCTGGCGTCGTGACGGTGAAGGCCCGGGTAATGGCGCTACCGTCACTCATGGAGCGGCTCTGGAATTCGACGCTATCCACCCGCGCTGGGCCAGCCAACTGCACCTCAATCCAGGCCTCGCTGCCATCTCCGGCGCTTGACCATTCGGTATTGGGATTGTCGTCAAAGGCGCTGCCTGCTCCCCAGCGGTCGAGCATGCCGGCGTCACCAAAAGCACTGCTGTAACCTATGACCTCTGCCCCCCGATCGGGTGAAGCCAGGTTTTCGCTCTGGCTAGTGTCCTCGGGTGGGGTGGTGAAAGTCATTACCTCCGATAGGTAGACAATGCCATCATCATCCACACCCTGGGCTCGGAAATAATATTCCGTTTCTGGTTCCAGCCCACTAAGCAGAGGATTATGGTCAGAATGGGTTCCTCCGGCCATGTCCTGGTCGAGGCTCAGTGAGCCAAAGTCGGGGGTGGTGCCATAGACGACCGAACAAGCTACAGGAACACTGGTATGAATCGGTAAAGTGGCTGTGCCGTCGTTGGCGAAGTTAGCCACTTCTAACTCGGCGTCGATGATCTCATCGATAGAGCGAAAAGTATATCCTTCAAGCAAACTCCCGCCTTCTGTTGAAGGACTTTCACCGCTGGGTTCGCCTTCACTCTCGTTGGCGTTGCAAGCAGCCAAACCGAGCAGCATCACAACCGCAACAATGAAAATTTGTTTTTTTGTCCTCATCTAAATCTCCCTATCGACGTCAGATTTTACCTAGCCTTGTTCAATTAGGGTGCTTAGGCCTTGTTCTAGTTTATAGCTCTATACTTGTCTAAAAAGTATTGGACACCCATTATAGATGGCAACACTCTCTCATCAGGAAAAGTTAAGCATCTTTTCATGCCCTAATTCTGCCAAATGCGCCCTACGGAACTCGATTCCGTGTTGATTTTCGTCCAAATCCTACAAACGGGTTAGGGCGCGGATGGGCCCGTGACAATGGCCACGCGATGCTTGCTGTCTTTAGTGAACTACATAGCGGGCGCTTTGAAAGGACCTGGCACAAAACTCGACCGCCTATCTGATGGCTCCCCACGAATCTGGACCATGCTCAACGCGATGCCGGCGATTGAATCCAGTCTCGGAGTATGCTAAAATGATGCCATAAGCGTTGTCTGTTTCAGCCCCGTTCGGCGAATGGAGAGGCCAGCCGGACGCTTATCGGGCAGCCCCTCGCGCTGGCAAGATAATGAACTGACATGTTTCAGGTGGGCGTACGTAATGCGAAGGAACGTATGAAGCATTCATATAAGCACACTCAGATTGGCGTTTGGACCATGCTCATCCTTTTGCTCGTTGGTGCCCTTATCGCGCCGATTGCCCTGTCCGCGTTGGCGGATGGTCAGACAACCATCACACTCGTAACAATAATCCTCTATTGTCTGATTCTCGCCTTGTTCTATGCGCTGACTGTTGAAATTTCTGCAGGCAACCTCTCTTTCTGGTTTGGCATTGGCATCATACGAAAGTCATATCCGCTTGAGGAGATTCAGTCCGCGACAGAAGTGGAAAGCCCCTGGTATTATCTCTGGGGCATTAAGTCGATCCCAGATGGGTGGCTATATGCGATTGGACCTGGAACTGCGTTGGAGATTGTTCTCAAGAGCGGCAAGAAGTTTCGACTCGGCACCGACGAACCACAGGAGTTGAAGCAAGCCATTATTGGGTATCTCCCATTTTCGCGCGTAGATATACGGTAGGAGCTGCCAACCGTTTGGCTGTGCGACGCCACAGGAGACAGCGGAGTCGCATCGGTTGTTTACGGCCGCTTTGCGGTCGCAGCGGGAGGGGACGGTTGTGGTGGTCTGACAACTGTGACAGATTGCTAAGGCTGCGGGCAGGATATCCGCGGCCCCAGGGGGGATAATGCTGGCTCCGGCTACGCGCCGTTTATAACTTTGATGCGCTGTAATATGGCGACAATCTGCCCATCTTTTAGAAAATGGGTCCAGTTGCCGTCGCCGAAGCGTTCGCTGCGCATGTAGAGGGTGAGCATCGCCTTGATATCGTCCAGGGTGGCTGAGGCGATGAAGTGGTCGTCGTCCATCTTCTTGGATGCGGCGGAAGCGAGATAGTTACGATCGTCCCAGCAGGGTTGGCCGGCCAGGCGGTTGAAGGCTTTTACATCATCTGAGTAGACCGGCCACGGATTCCAGCGCTCGACAAGCGCAAACTGCTCATCTTCGAATATGGGTAGGAAGGCGAGCAGTTCCTCCATGTCGGCCGTTGTGACTTCAACATTGCTCATTAAATATTCCCCACCGATAGACGGCGAATGGGCAGCATGATTAGCTGCGCGGCATAATCGCCCATCTGCTCCGGCGAATGGGCCATACCGGTATCCAGCCACCATTGAATAAACGAAAAGGTGGAGGTGATCATGTGGTTGGCTACCAACTCGTAAGGAATGTTCCCTAGAGAAATTCCCACCATATGCTTCTCAGTCTCTGCTTGGGCCAACTCTTGAACGTGAACGAGGGCCGCCGGTCCACTTTGCAGAAGGACGCGAAATACGACATCGTTCTCAGCCACATATTCGTAAAGAGTACGTCCCTTTTTTCTTGCCAATTCTTCAAAGTTGGCATCATTGAGTTCAGCAGGAGTTGGTGGGGGCATCACCTGGCGCAAACCAGCCATGGTTGTACGCAGCACATCACGGAGCAGCTCAACCTTGCTGTCGTAGTGACGGTAAAAGGTACGATAGTTGATCTCTGCCCGATCGGTTATGCTTTGAATCGTCACTGCCTCATACCCTTCCTGGCAGCTTAGTTCAACCAAGGCCTTGGCCAAATGCGATCGGGTGCGAATGACGCGTTTATCTTCTTCGTTCATTTAATCTTTCTGTTTTCTAAGAGAGTGTTGACAACTCCAGTAAGTTATGCCATACTTTGCGTCTTAATTATGCCCTATTGTGTGGCATAATTCAAGAAGGATTAATAAATCGACATGCTTCACCTTTGTTGTTGAAGCGAAGAAACCCGCTTTCCAGAGAAAAGATGCATGACGTGCCGCTGTAAGGCTGTGTGATTGGATCGCTGTTAACCGGGTTTCTGCTGAAACCGGCAATTGTGACATAACCCTTAATAAACCTCTCGAAGGAACAGCATATAGTAAGCTTTCTTCGAGTTAATCAAATGAAAATAACAACTATGAAATCAGAAAACGGAAAAGAAACAGCCGTCGGCAATGCAAATGGTGCAGATGTGCCTAAACAGAAACCGATCATCAGCTTACGCGGCGTGGGCAAAACTTATGAAACCGGTTCTGGTGACTTCGTCGCCTTGAAGGACATCAATATGGATGTTCAACCGGGCGAGTTTCTGGGCATCATTGGCAAATCAGGCGCGGGAAAGACGACGCTGCTCAATATGCTCTCCGGTGTGAGCGAGATCACAAGCGGAGAGGCACTGTTCCACCCACAGGATACGCAGGGAAACAATGGCCGTACAGATGTGCTCTCCATCGGCGATATGAGCCAGGATGAGCTGGCGGTGTGGCGCGGCGAAAACATGGGCATTGTTTACCAATCATTTGAGCTGATGCCGCAGTTAAATCTCGTCAATAATATCATGCTGCCCCAGGAATTCGCGGGGCGCTTTCAGCCAGGTATCAGTCAGGAAGAGGCGCTGAGACTGCTGGATATCGTGGAATTGAGCGAGCATGCCAACAAGCTGCCGGCGCATATCTCCGGCGGACAGAAACAGCGTGTGGCCATCGCTCGCGCGCTGATCAACGATCCGTCACTGATTGTGGCCGATGAGCCGACGGGCAGCCTCGATTCGGTAACGGCCGAAACCATCTTCAATATCTTCGCCAAGCTGGTCGAACAGGGCAAGACGGTGATCATGGTCACCCATGACATGGACCTGGCCACCCGCTTCACGCGCCGGCTGCTTATTTCCGATGGGGAACTGGTCGACGCGTTAACTGAAAGAACTGCTGCAGATGATGAGCCAGAGACAATCGAAGTGGTCATGCCTGATGGTGGAGACGACGGCGCGCCCTTGCTGGCTAATTTGAAACTGGATGCGACGCATGACCAGTCGAAGCCAGCAATCCATTTACAGGATGTGGTCAAGACTTACGTAAACGCGGCAGGCAGCTTCACGGCGCTGAAGGGCGTCGATCTGGAAATTGAGTACGGGCAGTTTGTGGCGCTTGTCGGCAAATCCGGGAGCGGCAAATCGACGCTGTTGAATATGCTCACGGGCATCGATCACCCCACTTCCGGCCAAGTGTGCATTGGGAATGAAGACATCTACAGTATGACGGAGAGCAAGCGGGCATTATGGCGCGGTCATAACGTGGGCATTGTGTTCCAGTTCTTCCAACTGCTGCCAACGCTGAGCTTGCTAGAAAATACGATCTTGCCCATGGATTACTGTGATGTTCATCCCTATGCGGAACGGCCGCAGCGAGCGATGGAACTGCTAAAAATGGTAGGATTGGAGGAACATGCCTACGATCTGCCGGCCAATGTCTCTAACGGGCAGCAGCAGGCGGCGGCTATCGCGCGCTCGCTGGCGACAGACCCCCCGATCATTGTGGCTGACGAGCCGACAGGCAACCTCGATTCACGCTCGGCTGACGTCGTGATCCGCGTCTTCCGCGAATTGTCCGCACAGGGCAAGACGATTTTGATCGTGACCCACGATCCGTCACTTACCAGCCGCGTCGATCGCACCGTCATTATTTCCGATGGCGAGATCATCGATCCCATCGTGGCTGGCACGCTGCCATCGCTGGACCATCCGCAGATGCTGCAGGCAACCCATGATCTGCAAAAACGGCGTTTCGAACCAGGAGAAATCATTCTGCAAGAAGGCGAGCCGGTCAATCATTTCTACATGATCGGCGATGGCCATGTTGAAGTGCGGGACGGCCAGCCTGACGCCATTGCCCAACTCGCGGCCCATCAGTTCTTCGGCGAAGTCGAGCTGACGGGCAGCAAAGAGGCACTGGCCACAATCCGCGCTGGTCAAATGCCAGTAGAAGTGGGGCTCCTATCACGAGAACAGTTTTTCACAATCATGGAAGAGTCCCCGTCCACCGTGGCACTACTGGAAGATGTCGCCCAGGAGCGACGCCAGGAAAATCTGGCACGCAGCCAACAGGAAAAATAGTATGAACCTAAACTTTATCCGCCCCAGCTGGCAAAAGGTGATGGCTGATTTAAAAGGCGATAGAACTCGTTCGCTGCTGGTCATCGCTTCCATCGCTGTGGGCGTGTTCGCCGTGGGGGCGATTGTTTCCACATACGTGATTCTCTCCGAGGACATTGGCATCAGCTATGCTTCTGCCCAACCCGCCAATATCGAGATCTTGACCGACCCCTTCGACAATGAACTGGTTAAAGCGGTAGAAAAAATCCCCGGGGTTGTGAACGCCGAGGGCAGGCAAATGCTCTCAATGCGCGTGGGACAGGACGGAAACTCCTGGAAGCCGTTGGACATCGTCGCCGTTGATGATCCAGGCGCGGCGGAAATGAACCTATTAACCACGGTTACCGGAACCAAATATCCGGAAGATCGCGAACTCGTGGTGCGTGAGGATATGATGAATAGTACGGGGCTGCAGCCAGGTGACACAGCCTTGCTGCAAATGGCGGATGGTACTGTGCGCACGTTACCTGTTGTAGGCACGGTGGGCGACCAATATGCCGCCGGAAATTTCGCAGCGCCTCCACGTGGTTATATCACCTTAGACACGGCCGAGTGGCTTGGCGGGCAGGACGATTTTGATCGCCTCTATGTGCAGGTAGCAGCGGGTAATGTTGAGGCGGCCATCGATGCCGTTGCCGAGCAGGTAGAAGATAAAGTAGAACGCACGGGGCGCTCTATCTATCGCACCAATACCAACAAAACTACCGAACATCCGATGGAATCCACGGTCTTAGCCATAGTCGCCGTGCTGGGCATTCTGGGCGTTTTGATCATGTTCTTGAGCAGTTCGCTGATTATCAACACGCTCAACGCCCTGCTCACGCAGCACCGGCGGCAAATTGGGGTGATGAAGCTGGTCGGCGCGCGTGGGTTTAATATTTCGGTCATGTATATCGCCCTGATCATCGCCTACAGCATCATCGCTTTGCTGATCGCCGTTCCGTTGGGTGTGATTGCCGGTTATGCCTTGGCCTCATTTATGGGCGGCATGTTAAGCATTGATATTCAAGGTTTTCGCGTCGTGCCGATTGCGGTCATTATTCAAGTTGTTCTGGCTTTTTCCGTGTCCCTGATAGCCGGCTATTTACCGGTCAATAGGGGAGCAAAAATGACGGTGCGCCGGGCCATCAGTGAAGACAACCCGGTAGAACAGAAGAGCAGATATGGTCTGGTTGATCGTCTGGGTGTCTGGTTCAAGTGGCTGTCTCGGCCGTTATTGATTTCCATTCACAATACATTCCGGCGCAAAGCACGATTGGCGCTAACCTTGTTCACCCTCGTTATAGCCGGAGCGATATTCATCGGCGTATTCAATGTGCGCGCCTCGATCAATGGGTTCATGGATACGATGAGCCAGCATTTTCTTGCCGACGTCATGGTTGCCTTCAAGGAACCTTACCGGGCATCTCAGATAAAGCGCGAGCTGTCACAGATACCGGGCGTGAAATTTGTTGAAAGCTGGGGCGCCGCCACGGCCGAAATTCTGGATGAAAATGATAAGGTTCAATCAAATTTGTTAATTACTGCCCCACCAGAGGACACGACTTTGCTTGATGCCGATATGGTGGCTGGACGTTGGCTGGAAACGGATGATGAAAAAGTGCTGGTTGTTTCCGACGCCATATGGGATGAATATCCTGATTTTGAGGTTGGCGATTCTTTGCGCATACAATTACCTGGTCAAAGGGCTGAGGAATGGCCAGTTGTGGGTATTTACCGCTTCATGAGTGGAGTCGGGGATGTGTTCGGTTATGCCAACTATGACACAATTTCGTACCTGACGAACACGCCCGGACAGGCGACCAGTTACCGGATTGTAGCCGAGGTGGATTCTTTGGAGGGGCAAAATGCGCTCAGCCAAGAAATAGACCAATTTCTGCGTGGCCGGGGCTATAAGATCAGCAATGTGGAAGCGGGTCAAGTTACGCGCCAGCAGCAGTCGCAGGCGATGAATATCTTGGTGATTTTCTTGATGACAATGGCCATATTGACAGCCCTGGTCGGCAGCATCGGTCTCATGGGCACCATGAGTATGAATGTACTGGAGCGCACGCGAGAAATTGGCGTGATGCGTGCCATAGGAGCCGTGGACGGTGAAATCATCAAATCTGTTGTCATTGAAGGTGTTTTGATCGGGTTGATCAGCTGGATCATGGCTGTGGGGCTCTCATTTCCAATCAGTTTCGTACTTTTGCGAACCATCAGTACGGCTATGATGGGAACAGAAATGCCGCTCGAGATTACGCCATTGGGCTTCGCTATCTGGCTTGGGGTCGTGATTTTTCTGTCGGTTGTGGCCAGCATGTGGCCGGCGCGCAACGCGGCCCGGCTGACGATCAGGGAAGTATTAGCCTACGAATAATTGAATAATTATTGATAAAATAGGACCTCAGAGGTTTGGCAAAAGATATCTATCTTTTGATTAGACTAAACCTCTGAGGTCTCGGGTTGTTGAGGAACATAAGATGAATTGGAAAAGAATGTTAATCGGCGTGGGGATTGTCCTTCTCGTGGGCGGCGGTATCTACTACGCCTACACACAGTTCTTCGCCCCGGAAGCGGAGTCAGAGGACACGGCCGCGGCGGAAACAGAAGGCACAGAAAGCGTGGCGAGCAGCAGCCTGGGCGTCGTATCGGCCGAAGGGAGCATCGTCCCCCTGCGAGACGCTTTGCTCTCCTTTCAGACCGGGGGCGAACTGGTCGAGATAATCGCCGAGAAAGGGTCCGTTGTGGGCAGCGGCGACCCCATTCTGAGCCTCGACGCAACCGACCAGGAAATCGCCCTGGTGCAGGCGCAGGCGGCCGTTGAAATCGCCGAAGCGAGCAAACAGACAGCCGAAGCGGGGCTGCTGGCGGCGCAGACCGGTGAGAAAGCAGCGGATGTCGGCTTGCAGGCGGCCCAAGTCGTGCTGGCGTTGGTATCGGCGGAACCGACCGCGGCCGAGATCTCCCTGAGCGAGAGCGGCGTGGCCCTGGCGCAAGCGGGCGTGGGGCAGGCCTCCGCCGGGCAGGGAGTGGTGCTGCAAGGGGCGTCAAACTCGCAGATACAAGCCGCCGAAGCGCAGCTGCGCGCAGCGGAAGCACAACTCCTGCCGGTTCGCGATGCCTTGGATGCTTTAAATCGCGCCAACAGCAATGATGAAGATGCCGTCGCGCGGGCGCAGCTCAATTACAACGCTGCCGTGGCCAATGTCAACGCCGCGCAGGCGGCCGTGGATGAAGCGCGCTCCGGCGCGACGAGCGGGCAGCGTGTGTCAGCCTTTGGCAACGTCTCCGCGGCCACCGCACAGAGGGAAGCGGCACAGGCCAATCTGGAGAAACTGCTGGCCGGATCGCGCGAAGAGGCGATCACCGTGGCCGAAGCGGATGTGGCGCAGGCGGAGTCGGGCGTGGCGGAAGCAGCGCTGGCCGTGGTGCAGGCGGAAACGGCCGTGACCCAGGCGGACGCCGGTATCGCCCAAGCGGAAGCGGCCGTGGATTCGGCTGCCGATGCGCTGGCGCGCATGACCCTCAGCGCCCCCTTTGATGGGGTGGTGGCGGATATCCAGAATGAAGTGGGCGAAGTGGTCGGCAGCGGCGTGCCCGTGGTGACCTACGCCGACTTCGGCGGCTGGCTGGTGAAGACGACCGATTTGCAGGAGCTGGACGTCGTCGATTTGAAAGTGGGCGACCCGGTGGAAATCTCCATTGACGCCATACCGGGGGAACAGCTGCTGGGCACGGTGTCCAATATCTCCAACACGTCCCAGATCACGAGAGGTGATGTGACCTATGAGGTCACCATAGCGCTTGATGAGTTGAAAGATCTGCCTTTGCGGTGGGGGATGACGGTGTTTGTGGATGTGGATGTGGAGTAGAGAACAACAATTAATTGTTGAATTGTTGAATTGTTAATGGCTGACCTGGGATGGTAATGGTGTCCCGGTGGAGTTGATATGAACAGAAATCGTTACTTTATACTTTATATTTTAGTGGCCTTGGTACTCTTGGTCGGATTGGCAGCGTGCCAGACAGAAGAACCGGAAGAGGCGACGGCCGAATCGCCGTTGAGCCAGGTGAACGAGATCGCCGTGGGCGGCTTTGGCGCCGTGTCGGCTGAGGGAGAAGTTGTGCCCTTGAGCAGTGCCAACCTCTCCTTCCAGATTGGGGGCAACGTGGCCGAAATCCTGGTCGAGCAGGGAGACACCCTGAGCGCGGATGACCCGATCATCCGCCTGGACAGCGCGGCCCTGGAGAATGGGCTGCGACAGGCGGAGGCAGGTCTGGCAGCGGCTGAGGCGGCGCATGAAGCGGCGGCGACGGAATTGGCCGTGGCGGAATCGGGCGTGCAGCGTGCCGAGTCGGGCGTTACTTCCGCTGAAGCGAACCTGGCTCTGGTGAAAGCGGGGGCGACGCCAGAAGAGCTGGCGGCAGCGGAGAAGAACCTGGCGGCGGCGGAAGCAAGCATCGTGGCCGCGTCTGGGGACCGGGATGCGTCGGTGAGAGTGAGTGATGCGGCCGTGCAGTCGGCGCAGGCGCGGGTGGCGGCGGCGCAGGCAGAACTGGACAGCCTGCAGCGCACCTATGACGACATCCTCGATGCCTGTTTTGAAAAGTCCGGTGGTGGCGAGATTTGCCCACTGTACGGCACGGTGGAAGAACAAACGCGGGCTCAACTGGAAGCCGCAAAGGTAAATCTGGCCTCCGCGCAGTCGGCTGAGGCGGAAGCGCGTGCGGGAGCGACGCCGGCGGAGCGGGTGTTGGCCAATTCTGGCGTGGGAGTGGCGGCAGCCGGTCGAGACCAGGCGCAGGCGCAGCTAGAGCTGCTGTTGGCCGGAGCACGGGATGAACAGATCCAGCAGGCGCAGGTCGGCGTGGCGCAGGCGGAGTTGGGTGTGGAGCAGGCGCAGGTGCAGGTATCGCTTGCAGAAGCGGCCGTTACCCAGGCTGAGGCTGGGGTGACCAAGGCACAAGCGGATGTGGAAGCGGCGAACAAGGCGCTGGAACGGATGACATTGAGCGCACCCTTTGACGGGACAGTAGGCGACATCTTGACCGAGGTCGGCGAACTGGTGGGGCCGGGATTCCCGGTGGTGCGCTATGCTGATTTTGGCGGCTGGCTGGTAAAGACGACGGATCTGACGGAGTTAGATGTGGTGGCGGTGAAGAACGGTCTGCCGGCTGAGGTGCGCTTTGATGCCTTGCCAGGAGAAGAAGTGAGCGGAACGGTGACGGACATCGCTTCCGTGGCCTCCGTCGTGCTGGGTGACGTGACCTACGAGGTGACGATTGCTCTCGACGAGAGCGAACTGCCCTTGCGTTGGGGCATGACTGCTATCACGGATATAAATATAGACTCTTAATAACGCTGTAAACCTTTGGTTGGCTAATTGGGGCCGCCGGTAATAGGCCGGTGGCCCTTATTTAACAAACGTGTCACCAGTGGCCACAAGATAATGGACTAGGACACATGTGAGATGATAATTGCGGGAAGAATGGGAGATACCCAAAATTCTACAAACGAACTGACTGTTTGGAACGCTTTTTATCAATTTCTGACCACTCTGTCCTTTTATGATATGCTAGAGATATCATTGGTTTTAGAGGGCTGGTACCTGGTCTGCTCATCGTTGCCAATTATCCACTGGCATTTGGCAATTTGTTTTCCCTCCCAACCAGACCGGGTCTCACATTAGTTGCACAGAAAAACAGAGGAGTTAGAACATGTTAGGAAATGCCCCTGTCATAGCTACGTTACCTTGCGTCAATATAGAAGGCGCTCGCAAGTTTTATGGTGAAATTTTGGGTCTTAAAGAGGTCCAGATGCCGGGCGTACCAGAAGAGTTTGCCGAAGTCAACGCTCTTTTTGAATGTGGTCAGGGTACGAACCTGTTGGTTTATTCCCGAGCAACGCCAACTCAGGCCGATCACACGGCCGCCGGTTGGATGGTCGAAGATTTAGATTCCGTGGCCGATCAACTCATCAGCCGGGGCGTAAAATTTGAAGTTTATGACGATATGCCCGGCGTGGAATGGGACGAGCGAGGAGTAGCCAATATGGGTGCCAGCAAAGGAGCCTGGTTCAAGGATCCCGAAGGCAATATTCTGTCAATTAACCAGATGCCCTAGGGATACGTTTTAGTAAGCGAATAAGCCGCTGTTACAGGCCAACAGGTAAATAGATCGTGAAGTTGCTACCCTGACCGGAGCCAGGGCTACTGGCCGCCATCTGGCCGCCATGTTCGGTCACAACCGCCTCCACAATGGCCAGTCCCAGGCCGCTGCCTCCTGAATCTCGGCTGCGAGCTGGATCGGAGCGGTAGAAGCGGTCAAAGACCCGGGGTAAATCATCTTCGCTGATGCCGGAGCCTGTGTCTTGAACGCTTATGCAAAAGGTGCCCTCACGTTGTTCGGCAATCACATTTATGCGGCCGCCAGCAGGAGTGTGTTGCAGAGCATTGGAGAGCAAGTTATCCAGTGCCTGCCGGATTCGTTCAGGGTCTACATTCAGATTGGGGATCGCTCCTAATAGCTCTACCTGAACTTCGATCTCTTTGCTAGCGGCAATAGCCCTGAAGGCCACGACAGTTTGTTTTACCAGTTCGGCCATATCGGTCTCTTGCTTATAGAGAGGCAATTGGTGCGCTTCTGCTTGGGCTAGTTCATGTAAATCGTCGACCAGGGCAGTGAGATGGCGCGTCTGGTCGGCTAAGCGGGCGATCTCCTCTTCGCTTAAGGGATAGACGCCATCAAGAATGGCCTGCAAGTTTCCCCGTAGCACGTGCAAGGGATTACGTAATTCATGAGCCACGTCGGCCAATAAATTGCTCCGTAAGTCTTCCTCATCCTCTAACTGTCCGGCCATTTCATTGAAACGCTGAGCCAATGTTTGCACTTCGTCAGTGCCTTTGATTCTCACCCGCCGGCTTAGATCCTGGCGGCCGATAGCTTGGGCCGCTTCCCCGAGTTCAGCCATAGGTTTGGTTAGCGTCCGGCTCATCCATATCCCGGCGACGGTAGCTACCGCTCCTACCATGATGATCATGGGGACCGGCGTAAAGAGGTTGTCTCGACGGGCTTCTTCCAGATACGCTTGAACTTCAGGTGGCGTCTGTGAACCAGGTCCAAAGCTGGACTCAGTGGCCAAATAGGTGGCTACACCGGCTACAACAGAAACGGCTAAGATAACGGCCACAAACGAGAGGCTAAGGCGAACCCACAGTTTATTCATGAGATCTCTTCCATACGATAACCTACGCCATAAACAGTTCGGATGTAGGTTGGCGCTTTCGGGTCCGGTTCAATCTTCTTGCGCAGGTTGCGAATATGGCTGTCGAGTGTGCGATCTGTGCCTTCGTAATCGGATCCCAGACCCCGGCTGATGAGTTCGCTGCGAGTAAATACGTAACCAGACTTCTCCATCAGGACCCGCAGCAAGTTGAACTCAGTCCGCGTCAGTTCTACAGGCTGGCCATCTACCTCTAATTCCATGCGGGCGGTATCCAGACGCAAATGACCCACTTGAATCACCTCGGAGGCACCGGCCGTTTGCCCTCGTAGGCGGGCCCGTACCCGGGCCACCACCTCCCGGGGATCATAGGGTTTGGTAATGTAGTCGTCGGCGCCGATCTCCAGACCGACGATCTTATCATTGGTATCCACCCGTGCTGTCAACATGATGATAGGTATGTTGGCCAGCGATGGATCGCTACGCACCAGGCGGGTAATGTCCCAGCCATCCCGATCGGGTAGCATCAGATCCAGGAGCAGTAAATCAGGTTTTTCACGTCGCAGATTATGCACGGCCGTCTCGCCATCATAGGCCACAAATACTTCGTAGCCAGCTTGCTCCAGATAGGCACGCATGAGCCGGACTACTTCCTTGTCGTCATCTACTACTAGAATACGTTGTGTTGCCATCTTTCTTCATATACTACAGTGAAATGGGTGCCGGCAAATACTAATTGGGCTCTATTCGTAACGCAGCGCATCGATGGGCCGCAAGTTGGAGGCTCGCCAGGCCGGATAGATGCCAAAAATAACGCCCACAGCCGTCGCAAAACCAGTCGCTAGAGCGACGTTGCCGAAGGTAACGAGGGTAGGTACGTCTAAAGCCTGGGCGGCTACGGTGGAAATCGTCCATCCAAGTATGATGCCAATGATGCCGCCCAGGACGCTTAGGACAATTGACTCTAATAAAAATTGGGCCAGAATATCCCGCCTGAGGGCGCCAATCGCTTTGCGGATGCCAATCTCCCGGGTCCGTTCGGTTACACTCACCAGCATAATATTCATGATGCCGATGCCCCCGACAATCAGAGAAATGCCAGCTACAGCACCTAAGAAGGCGGTAAAAGTTGCCGTTACCGTATTAAATGTATCCAATAAATCTGTCTGGCTAAATATAGTGAAGTCATCATCAGCCGCGTAAATGATGCCATGCTGATCCCGTATCGTTTCGGTAATTTGTTCAATGGCGTCGTCGGTCTGTTCTTCATGGACGGCCTGAGCAATGATCCGGCTAACGGCCTTTTCACCGCTGCGGGTCCGGTCGCTGTAGAGCCGGCTATGGGCGGTGGTCATAGGGATGTAAACATCACCATCAGAATTGGCAAAAGCCGATCCTGACTCTTCTAGCACGCCGATTACTTGATAACTCACGCCATTAATCTTCACCGGCTGCCCAACGGGAAAATCTTCTTCGAATAGATCTTCGGCCACTGTCGCTCCGATCACAGCGACCCGGGCGCCGGTATCTAAGTCTTGTTGAGTCAGGCCATCGCCGCCCTGAAATTCATCCAGATTATTGAGTACCAGATAATTGGCCGTCACGCCAAGGACTGATGTCCGGCTGGCATTGCTGCCCCGTATCACCTCTTGAACGCCATCGACTGTAGCCGATACACCACTGATTGCTGGCGCGTTGAGCGGATCGGACAGAGCCTCAACATCGGAGATGCCCAGGGCTGGCTGACCATTGCTATTATTCTGATCGGTCGTAATCGAGATTAGATTCGTGCCAAAGGACTGAATCTCGCCGGTTATGAATGAGTTGACCCCATTACCGATAGACATTAGGGCAATGACTGCGGCAACCCCGATAATCACACCGAGCATAGTCAGTAAGGCCCGTAGTTTATTGGCCAACAGGCTGTCGAGAGCGGTAAAAAAGCTTTCAGAAAAGTTCATATTTTTCCTCGCTAACAAATGGTTGTGGTATGGGAAAAATCAATAATGAGTAAGGGAGCGACTTAAAGAATCATGAAGCGCCATTTACAATTAAGCCGTCTCGTAACCATATGTGCCGATTGGCCATTTCAGCGATCTCTGGATCGTGAGTGATCAGAATAATTGTATTGTTATTCTGCTCATTCATCTTACGCAATATGTTCATGATTTCCACCCCTGATACCGAATCAAGATTGCCGGTAGGCTCGTCGGCTAGAACGATGCTGGGTTCGCTCACCAGGGCTCTGGCTATGGCCACCCTTTGTTGTTGGCCACCGGATAATTCATCCGGTTTATGGTCCATCCGGTCGCCCAACCCAACAATTTCAAGCGCCTTTTTTGCGCGCGCGAGCCGTTCTGCCCGGCCAACACCGGCATACATTAAAGGCAGGGACACCTGTTTGATAGCCGTTGTGCGGGCCAGTAAATTGAATTGCTGAAAAACAAATCCAATCTGCTTATTACGAATGCGCGATCGCTCATCAGGCGTCATGCGGCTCACATCAATATCATTTAAGTGATAGCTGCCATTGTTTGGTATGTCGAGGCAGCCGATTATATTCATAAGCGTACTTTTTCCTGAACCGGATGGTCCCATGATGGCTATGAACTCGCCTTCCTCTACCGTCAAGTCAATCCCACGCAAGGCATGGACGACCTGAGTGCCCATTTCATAGGACTTGGTGATGTTTTTCATGGTAATCATAGAAACGTACCTCGTAATACTTCACCCGTGATGCCAAATTGGCAATAAGGGATTAAAGAACCTGTTTTCATCGGCCTATCCGAATGGCTCCCGCTGGTTGTCGCCAGAGCCGCGACCCGGGGGAGGTCCAAAGCCCTGACCAGACTCAGGATCATCGTTGCCAGGCCCAAATCGCTGTACCGGCAAATTGTCACCGACAAGCACCCGGTCACCTTCCTGCAAACCATTAAGGATCTGAGTGAATCTGGCATCTCGGAGACCAATTCCAACTTCCACCTCTTGGAAGGATTCGTCGCCGCCGTCCGCTATGACTAGATTGACACTGTATGTACCGTTGCTCCGGTCAGCATTGATCGCTTGGTTTGGTAGTAGTAGTACGTTCTCGTTTTTAGAAGTGACCAAGTCGGCATTGGCCGTCATGCCAACGCGTACCGGCAAACCACTCTCACCCAAGCTGAGATAAACTTCGTAAACAACCAGGGCGCTAGCATCATTTTTTGCTTGTGGCGTGATAGAAGCAACTTGGCCACTGATTTCAGTCTGTGGCCAGCTTTCCAGGGTGATTGTTGCTGGTTGTCCGAGCGAAATGCTGCCGATGTCTGCTTCATCTACATCGAGTACGATTTCCAGGCTGCTGGAATCAACCAACTCAACGGCAACACCGTTGGAAAATTCTCCCTCATTGACATGCACGGCCGTGATGACCCCGGCGAAAGGCGCAGTCAAAGTCGCTTCTACCAGTTCGTTCTTAGCCCGTTGAAGGTTGATCCGGGCCTGTTCGACGGCCGTTTCTGCGGCCACTATCTGGGCTTCGCTTGGCCCTTCCTGTAACGCTGTCAGATTGGCTTGGGCCTGAGCCACGTTCGCTTTAGCACCAGCTATCTGGGCTTCCGAGGCACCTTTCAGCAACAGGGCGTGGTTTGCTTCATTCGCCTCTAATTGGGCCTGAGCCGCAGACACTCCTGCCTGGGCAATGGACACCGCATCAGCATCAGGTCCGGCTAACAAGGCATCTAGTTGGGCCTGAGCCGAGGTGGCGCCGGCTTTAGCTGCTTCCAGGTTAAATCGGGTTTGTTCTTCTGGTGCGCCGAGTCCGGGGCAGATCTCCTTATTCGCCCCGCTAGGCAAATCAAAGCTGAAGCATTTTAGCAGATTGTCGTAGAGTTCTTGGGTTGAATTTTGTTGGCCTAAGGCGGCAACAAGGTCGGCCTGAGCCGCAGCGATCTCTGCTTCCTTAGCGCCACTTTGAGACAGCTGTAACTGTTCAGAAGCAGCCCAGACATTGGCTTGGGTGGCTCTCACATTTGCTTCGGAGGCATTGATATCCTGCTCAGATGGTCCAGCCAGCAGATCATCCAACTGAGCCTGGGCACTAGCCACGCCCGCCTCGGCCGCTGCCAAATCTTGGGCTTTTGCCGGGGCGATAAGAGAGGTCAAGTTGGCCTCCTGAATAGCCAGGGCCTGTTCAGCCGATATTACTGCCCGTTCCAGAGCGTCCGTGTCTAATATGAGCAGTGCATCCTCGGCTTGTACCGAATCTCCCACACTTACCAACACTTCGGCCACTTTTCCAGAATCGGCTGGCGCCAATCTGGCCTCTCGGCGCGTGACAACCTGTCCGCTGGCTGTTGCGCTGGCCGATAAATCACCAATAAAGGCCGTCACAATATCACCTGTACCGGTGTCTAACTCTTGCGAGTCATTCCGCCGGCCATTTAAAATCATGAAACCTGCCCCGACGATGGCGATGACCAACACCGCAGCGCCTATCCACATCCATTTTCTATTCCGTTTCTTTGTGTCGTTTGTGCTCATCAGATTCTCTCAATTGGAAAATTGTTTTCTATATCGTTAAAACATTCACTTAGTACGTAGCATTTGACTAACACGCTAGTTGCTTTCTAAAGCATTTCTGTCTGGACTAAAGTAAGCATAGTTTATAAACACAATTTCGGGTCAGTAACCTGCTACGCTAGTCGTTACCGCCGAAAGGCCCTTCACCACCTGCCCTTTGCACCGGCAAATTATTGCTTATTAACACCAAGTCACCAGGGTTTAGACCACTTGTTATTTGGGTATTCTGGCCGTCTCGCAAACCAATAGTCACCGCTACTTCATCGGTGATTTCGCCATTAACTAAGACCACGCTGTAGGTTCCATTTGAGCGATCAACGTTAATTGCTTGGTTGGGTACCAGCAGTACATCCCCCCTTTCGGCCGTAATTAGATTGGCGTCGGCGGTCAAGCCAGATAAAACGGGGAGACCAGTGTCGCCCAGGCTTAAACGAACTTCGTAGACAACCAGTGATGTTCCGGGTGCAGTCGTCCCTTTGGGCGCAATAGTAATGATTTCGCTATCCAGGATTACCTCAGGCCAGGCTTCCAGGCTCAACGTCGCCGGTTGGCCGACCGTCAGGCTACCCACATCTACTTCATCTACTTGCAGGATCACTTCCAGGCTGTTTTCGTCTATCAAGGTGACTACTGGGCCGCTGGCAAACTCGCCCGGGCTAAAGTTAACGACCGATATGACGCCGGCAAAGGGGGCCGTTATTGTAGCTGAATCCAGGGCCGCCGTGGCATCGGCCAGGTTTATTCTCGCTTGCTCTACTTCCGCCTCAGCAGAAATAATCTGTTCCTTTGTCGCTCCTTGCAAAAAGTTGCTTAAAGTAGCTTCAGCCTGGGCTAATTGGGCCTCAAGCGCCGCCACTTGCGCACTATTGGGCTCAGAAGTGAGTTTGTTAAACTGAGCCTCAGAAGCATCACGCTGGGCGCTTACAGCCGATAGGCCAGCCTGGGCGCTGCCGACCTGATTCTGGTCAGGTCCGGCCAGTAAAGAATCCAGCTGGGCCTGGGCCGAGGCTAATTGTTGACCGGCCTGGGCCAGGGCGGTGTTGGCTTGGATATCATCTGGAGATGGGTTTCGCGTGTATTGAATCTCAACACTGACCAGATTGGCTTGGGCTGAGGCCAGAGCTGCTTCGGCCGCAGCAATATCGGCCGATTTGATGGTATTCTGTGCTTGGCTCAATTGAGCCGACGATGACCAAACATTGGCCTGGGCTGCTTGCAAATTGGCTTCTTGGGCTGCCAGCTCTTCGGCCGATGGTCCGGCAAGCAGATCATCCAACTCAGCCTGAGCTGAGGCCAGAGCCGCTTCGGCTGAGGCAATTTCTGCTTTGCTTGCTCCTTCCAGCAGGTCAGCCAGACTGGCTTCCTTCAGTAGTAGATTCTGCTCAGCCAAAGCCACATTGAGGGCCAGATCGGCTGTATCCAGTTGTACCAGAATGTCGTCTTCCAGTACCCGGTCACCTACACTGACGAAAACTGACTCGACCCGCCCATTCTGATCAGCCGATAGCGTGGCTTGCCGGGAAGGAAAAACCTGTCCACTGGCCGTGGCGCTGGCCGAAAGGTCGCCAATGAAAGCTTCCGCTGTTTCCTCGACTTCGGCCGCCTGTGACTCGTTATCCCTAAGTCCTGGCAGGACTAGGATCGCCACTATCACCAGCACAACAATGCTGCCTATGATGATGAAAAGACGTTTCCGTCCTTTATTTTCCTGCATATTAGTTTCTCCTAATTCAAGGTACTACATTTAGCAACAGCCTTTGCGGGCTGCAATTAGGCTCGATTCTAGCGAGCAAATCTGGAGAAGTTGTGCAGAAAGGTTGCAGGCTCTGTGCAATTTCGTTTTAGTCGAGCCTATAGTGGCAATAAGCCCCGCGCCCTGAACCCAGTTGTGCGGCCGTTGTCACAAATCGCCCCCCTCATTTGTCTTATATAGTAAAGACTACAAATGAGGTGAAATCATGGTAGAAAAACAAAAACAGCTCGTCATTATGGACGTGGGCTCAGACCAGGAGATGATATCCTATGATTATCTGGTTTACGCTTTGGGTAGCCGGACAGACAGAGAAAGTGTGCCGGGTATCAGCGAGTACGCCTATACGCTCGATGCCAGCGGCCGCGCTTCGATAGCTCGCCAGCAGACCACGAACGGCTGGTAAACAGCTTCCTCCAGGCCTTTCACATTATCGGCAACCCCGACAAACTACGTCACCTGCAAAAAGAATACGCCTGATTGCCTGGTAGTGTCCGCGATCCGGTCAAATCCACTGCCAGTAATTTCCTTCTGGCGAAATGGGGTGGGGGCGCTAAATTTTCCGCCAAAGGCAGCCAATAAAAAGATAAACTTATCATTCAGTGTTTGTGACATTTGTCATGCTGATGAATGACATACGTCAATTGAGAAAAGTGCTGCCGCGATGTAAGTTAGGGTATGCCATAACAACCAATCGGGAAAATTTATGGAAAACCATATCATAGAAGAGATAAGTGAAAGCGAAGAGATGTACTTAATCACCGTTGCTCGTTTGATCGAGCAAGGTGTGAAGGAGCCGGTGCCCATCTCCCGGCTGGCTCAGGAGCTTTCTATTCTGCCGGTCTCCACTAACCAGATGGTTCACAGGTTGGCTGAAGAAGAGTGGTTAGAATATCTACCCTATAAAGGCGTCGTTCTCACAACCCGGGGACGCCAAATTGCCCGGCACGTATTACGTCACCGGCGTCTTTGGGAAGTTTTTTTGACGGAACATCTTAAACTCTCACCTGGTGAGGCTGATGCCCTGGCCTGCCGCTTCGAGCATATCACGCCCAAAACGGTCATCAAGCAATTAGCCGATTTTTTGGGAAATCCGGAATTTAATCCCCAAGGATTGCCCATACCTGAAGCCAATGGAGAAGGGATAACTGAAAAATCAATTCCTCTGAATGACTTACCGGTTGGTCGGGAGGGTGAGGTGATGCGCCTTGAAGCCGAGCCCCAAACCCGAGCCTTTTTTGAGGCAGCGGGAATTTGTCCCGGGGCTTTCGTACGCCCCTTGGCTGTCGCTAGCTGCGGCACCATGTTACTTCAGACCGGTGTCAGCCGGCTCCACCTGACAAGCGATGTGTTAGAAAACATTTTGATTCGAGTACAAATAGATGATATTTAACCCTATTAGGAGATTGACATGGAAGCATTTGTAATTACCTTGCGTGAAGGGGTGGAAGCCGCGCTCATCTTAGTTTTGATCCTGACCTACCTGAATCGTACCGGCCGGCAAGAGCTGAATCGCTGGGTCTATGCCGGGCTGGGATTAGCCGTCGTTGCCAGCATTTTGGGGGCAATCGGTTTTAGGCTGATCGGATTCGACCCAGAGAATGAATTGTTTGAAGGTATCTTGTACGGCGTGGCGGCCGTGCTGGTATTCAGCCTTGTCGTCTGGATGTGGCGCGCCTCCCGGAATATGAAGCAGCGGGTCGAAGGACAGCTTGATTCCCTCACCGCCTCTGGAATCCAGAGACAGGGTTGGGGGCTATTTGCTTTCGTCTTTTTTATGGTATTCCGCGAAGGAGTGGAGACCGTTCTCTTTTTAGGCGCGCTTTCCCTGGCCAAGACGCCCGACATGGTAGGACTTGTTGGCGGGTTAGCCGGGTTGGCACTGGCTGCTGTGTTCGGCATATTGTTCATCAGAGGCAGTCTACGCATTAATTTACGTATTTTCTTCGCCGTCACCAGCATTGTGCTTCTCATCCTGGCCCTGCGCCTGGCGGCCGGAAGTGTGCATGAATTTATAGAAGTAGGATTATTGCCTGATATTCACGTGGTAGAAGAAGCGACCGAGTTCTTCATCAAGGGCAACACCTCAACAGCCATTCTTATTTTATTAGTGACTCTGCCGGTAGTCGCATTGTTGCCCGATAGGTGGTTGCGCCTCGGTGCAGGACGAGTATCACAGTAGATAATGGTTCTTGGCCCTAGTGTAGTGTATTTATCTAGGCTATTGGCGACGAAGACCCAACCGTTTATGCTTTCCTGACGGCGGGCGGGAACAGCACAACCTGGCACGATCGTATAGGATTGTGCCAGGTCTATTTTGAAGAAAAATGGGGCTACGCAATCCTTCCCTCACCGCTTAGCAGAAACAAGTTCCCCTACAGTTTCAGCGCAAAGGAACGAAATCATTCCCTGGCTAATTACTGATCTTGTGGCCGCCTCCCCGTAACATCAAGATTGGCATTCTCGGCTTTTTTAGGTACAAAACGCTGGAATGGGTGGTCGGCGTTCAATGAATGGTCTCGCCCCCACTTATTGATTTGTTGGCGATGGGAGGAAACAACATGGCCTGGATAAAAGTCATTCCCGAGGATGAGGCAACGGGCAGACTCAAAGAGTTATACGAGAAGTATACAGAGCCTTGGGGGGGCGTTGACCACATTATTTCTATCCACAGTCTGAATGTGAAGTCGATGAAGGTTCACTATGATCTTTACGCCCATCTCATGCGCGGCCGCTCCGCTCTGACGCGAATTCAACGAGAGATG
>PVMK01127551.1_pt1 | contig 26668 bp, 21 predicted proteins | sample 1853481 | NCBI WGS metagenome assembly PVMK01 (sample SAMN08533507, study PRJNA380276) | Marine sediment metagenome, whole genome shotgun sequencing project. | reverse complement strand
GCGCGTGGGTCGGCTTTCCCCAAGCGCTTCATGAGCTTACGCATCTGTCCGTATTGACGCAAGAGGCGATTGATCTCCTCGACGCTCGTTCCCGAACCCCTGGCGACCCTTTTCTTGCGTGAGCCATTGAGAAGCTGCGGGTGGCGACGTTCTTTCGGCGTCATCGAGTCGATGCACGCCTCCATCCGCCTGAGCTGCCGTTCCTGCCCCTCACCGACGCCTCCATCCGGCATCATCTTGCCCATTCCGGGCACCATCTCCATCACCGATTGCAGAGGACCCATTTTCTTCAGGCTCTTCAGTTGATCGCGGAGATCCTCGAGATCGAACTTGTTTTTCCTGAGCTTGGCCTCGAGCCGGCGCGCCTGTTTCTCGTCAACCACGTCCTGCGCCTTTTCGACCAACGTCAGAACGTCACCCATGCCGAGAATGCGGCCGGCCATGCGGTCGGGATGAAACTGCTCGAGATCTTCGATCTGCTCGCCGATTCCGGCGAGGACGATCGGCTTCCCCACAACCTCACGCACCGACAACGCGGCGCCTCCGCGGGCATCGCCGTCAAGCTTGGTGAGGATCACGCCGGTGATATCCAGACGCTCGTGGTAGGCCCGCGCCGAGCGCACAGCGTCCTGTCCGGTCATGGCGTCAGCAACGAAGAGAATCTGTTGGGGCTTGAGGATCTCCTTGAGCCGCTGCAGCTGATCCATGAGCTCGTCGTCGATATGTAGCCGCCCTGCGGTGTCGAAGATCAGGACCTGGTGGCCCTTGATCGACGCCTCGCGAAGCGCACGGTGCGCAATCGTCTCCGGGTCATCCATGTCGCGAGTGTCGATGACCGGTACTGATGCCTTTTCACCAAGGACAAGCAGCTGCTCACGCGCCGCCGGACGTGAGGTGTCGGCCGGAACCAACAGCGGGAAAAGGTTCTTTCGGTCCTTGATCCAACGAGCCATCTTGGCTGCGGTGGTGGTCTTTCCCGAGCCCTGGAGACCGACCAGCATCACGACGGCGGGCCGTCCCTTGAGGTCAAGCTCAGTGGTCTCCCCGCCGAGGAGGGTAACGAGCTCGTCATAGACGATCTTGGTCACCATCTGGGCGGGCGTGACGGAGCTCAGCACCTCCTTTTCAAGGGCTCTCGATCGCACGCGGTCGATAAAGCTGGAGACCACCTCGACGCTGACATCCGCCTCGAACAGGGCGAGCCGGATCTCCTTGAGCGCGGTTTCGATGTGGTACTCGGTCAGGTGCCCCTCGCCCCTCAGGGTTTTCGTGACACGAGCCAAGCGGTCTTGCAGCCCTTCCAACATAAGGGCGGCAGTCTAGGACAGTGCCTGAGAGAGGTCAAGCGCTTGTCGGACAAAGCCTTGCCTCTCAGACCGATGCGTATACAATGGGAGGCGGAGATGGGCGCCAAAAAACCACCACTACCGCTGCTTCAACGCGGCTGTCCGCCGCCTAACGATCCGGAGCTCCTGACATGCCTGCGTCTCCTGATGACGCTGTCGTCCGCCAAATCGGCCGAGCTCGAGGTCGAGTGCGGCTTCGATGGTTCTTCAGAGACCTACCGCGTCGGATCCAACGCCGCCGAAGGGCCGACGGTCACCCTCGAGCTCGGGGAAACGTTCGCAACCACACTGCGCCTCGGTGCAGCAACCGCACCCGATCCGGAAATGGTCGAGCTGCTGGCTATCGGTCTCAACCGGACTCTCGAGTGCGTCAAGCTGCGCGGGCAGACCGCGCTCCTCCGCGGGGCGCTGGACACCACCTCGAACTCAATTTTTCTCTTCGACGACCGGGGTGACATCGTCTATGCCAGTCCATCCGCCGATCAGCTCCTTTCGTTGCAGACCGAGGATGAGCTCCTGGCCGAGATCGAGGACGAACCGCGCCAGCCTCTGTTCACCCTTCTGTGCTCGTTGGTCGAGAAGGTGGCGTCGGCGGGCAAGGCGGCCGAGTCCTGGAAGGGCACGGTGCACATCGCCGACGGCAGCGTGATGACTTGCGAAGTCACGCGCATCCTCGAGTCGGGTGATCACGGCGCGGGCGCAGTGCTTGCAGTGTTGCGACCGGTGGGATCGGATTCCGCCGTGCGGGTCGATGCGTTTGCCTCGAGCTACGGCTTGAGCCCTCGCGAACAGGAGGTGGTGCAGCTCCTCGTCCAGGGGCAGACCACGGTGGCGATGGCGGATCAGCTCGGAATCAGCCCGCACACGGTCCGTGACCACCTCAAGCATCTCTATCGAAAGACCGAAACCGGCTCCAGAAGCGAGCTGCTCGGATTGATATCGAGGGCGTCCCGCACCACCGTAAGCAAAGGAAGCTGTTAGGTATTAGGTATAAGCTGTTAGCTCATCGCACGCTGTCGCAATGTCGGATTGATCGGCAGATGGTGTGGTGGAATCCTCGCTTTCGGCACGAAGCCTCCGGTCCTCCGAGGACCTGGTGATGAGCTAACACCTAATACCTAATAGCTAAGAGCTATAATGGTACGAGACGACACGTAGGAGGTCTTCCCATAATGTCTCGATTCCGCATTTTAGGCCTGTTGGCGGCCGTTCTTCTGGTCTTTGTCATGTCGGCCCACGCCGCCGGCTATGTGGTCATCCTGAAGAGTGGTCACAAGATTCGCTGCAAGGAGCCCATGCGCATCGAGGGCCCAAACGCGATCCTCACCCTAGCGACCGGCACGATTACGAGCTATCCCATGCAGCTCGTAGATTTGGTGGAAACGGAGCGATACAACCAGCTCGGCCTCGGAGATGCACTGGAGATCGAGGAGCTCGCGGTTGCCGGAGCCGCTATCGTGACGCCGACGCCTCGCACCTCGCTCGGCGACCATGCCACCTTCGACGCCGCCGGAGCTGAGCTGTCGAAACTCAATGTGGCCGTCGAACCCACTCCGGTTCCTACGCCCGGCATCGAGCTGCAGCAAATGAAGTACCACGACCCGCGGATCGAGCAGGCGTTTGCGAAGATCTTCGACGAGAAGGGCCTCCTCATCTACAAGACGAGCCAGGGCACGAAACCTGATTATTTCTTCGTCCAAACCACCACCGATTCGGAACGAGAGGTCTTCCAAGCCCTTGAAATCGTGTCGGAGGCCTACGTGCTGATTCACGGACTTCACGTGGAACTGGCGCCGGCCGCGGTGGAGCTCGAAATGATCCAGACGTCGGGCAAGGCGGCAGGGACCTTCCGGCTGACTCCGAAGCTCGCGGACGAACTGGCGAACGGCGACACCCCGACGCAGACGTTCTACATCACGAACGTGATCTTCTGACGAATTCTCAATTTTGAATTCTCAATTTTGAATTTCCAGACATCCATCCCGTGAGGTGGGGACGCGGATCGGAAATTGAGAATTGAGAATTGAGAATTGGGGAACATGAGTTCATCGGACAGAGTCAATCTGATGGGTAATGTGGCGGTCGTCGGCGCCGGGGTTGCAGGTCTCACCGCTGCCTTGAGGCTCATGCAAGCAGGCTGTGACGTTCGCGTAATCGAGCGCTATCCACGCCCGGGCGGTCTCGCCAGGGTGCTCGAGGTCGGCGGCGAACCCCTCGAGGCCTTCTATCACCACCTCTTTACCAGCGACACCGCCTACGTGAGTCTCGCCGAAGAGCTCGGCGTCGCCCAGCTTATCGACTGGCTTCCCTCCCGCATGGGCATCTGGACCGAAGGGAGACCGTGGGACTTCGGCACACCGGCGTCGCTTCTCCGTTTTCGCCCCCTGCGGGCCATCGACAAGCTGCGCTTCGCCGCATCAACGTTGTTGTTGCAGCGCAGCAAAGACCCCACCCCATTCGAAAACGTCACAGCCGCCGAGTGGATCCGCCGCCATCAGGGCGAACGGGTCTGGCGGGCGATGTGGGAGCCGCTGTTCCACCAGAAGTTCGCCGAAGACGCGGAGAACGTGGCGATGGTGTGGCTATGGGGAAAGCTGCGCCTGCGCGGAAAATCCCGATCAGCGTCGGGTATGGGCGAACGGCTCGGCTACATGCGAGGTTCGTTCGGCCGATTGATCGAGGCTCTCGAACAACGACTCGCCACCGGAGGGACGGAGCTTCATCTCAGCGACGCCGTGCACCGCATCGACAGGGACGGCGCCGGCTTCAGCCTCGAAGCCCGTCGCAGCTCCTGGAGAGCCGACCGGGTCGTGGTCGCGGCACCCGTGCCCGATTACCTCGAGATAGCCGGTCATCTCCTGCCCGAGGGCGATCGCTCGAACCTGGAAGGCCTTCGTGCTACGGGCGCCATCTGTTCGATCCTCGAGCTCGAGCAATCGCTGACCCCGTACTATTGGCTCAACATTGCCGACGCCGACATGCCGTTCGGCGGCCTCATCGAGCACACCAACTACATCCCCCGCGAGCGCTACGGCGGCCGCCACATCCTGTACATCTCGAACTACCTGTTCCCGGACCACCCGCTGTTTCAAGCTCCAAAAAAGGAGGTGCTCGCCGCGTACATGCCGGCACTTCAGAAGATCAACCCCTCCTTCGACCCGTCGTGGATCACCGCTTCCCATCACTTTCGGGCCGACTATGCGCAGCCGGTGGTCACCATCGGGTACCGCGAGCAGATCCCGCCCCTACGCGCACCGGTTCCCGGCCTCTATCTATGTTCGATGGCACAGGTTTACCCCGAGGACCGGGGAATGAACTATGCGGTTGCCTATGGCGAAAAGGTCGCAGACGCGGTGATTCAAGACATTCAGAAACACACAGGCTGAATTCTCAATTCTCAATTCTTAATTCTCAATTGTTTCGGAATTCGTTCATTAAGAATTGAGAATTGAGAATTGAGAATTAACCAGCCGTTCAACGTGTTCCCCCGATGTCAATGGTGTAGTATTGAGTCGCCCGTCGCGGAGGCGGGCGAAGCAAACCCGGTGAGAAGACCGGACTAGCGCTGGGAGGCACGACCTGATGGCAGGCAACGCAGTAGAGATCACGGATGGAAATTTTGAAGAGACAATCCTCAACGCGGGCAAGCCCGCTCTGATCGACTTTTGGGCGGTGTGGTGCGGTCCATGCCGCGTCATCGGTCCCATCGTCGAGGAGATCGCCGAAGAGTATGGAGACCGGGTCGTGGTCGGAAAGCTGGATGTGGACTCCAATCGGGACACCGCCGTCAAATACGGGATTCAGGCCATCCCGACCCTGCTCCTGGTCAACAACGGTGAGGTATCCGAACGTATCGTGGGCGTCACCGACAAGGCGAGCCTCACTGCCAAGCTGGATGAGCTGCTTTAACCCGCATATCTCATGGGTGCGGTGGATCGCCAGCCGTAGCCGGAAGCTGGTGAGATACGCGGGGTGAGCCCCACCGATGACTCATTGACGGGCTGCGCTGTCGGGTATCGACCTGGAAAAAACCTTGGTTCGGACCCGGTCACGGATCGGCCTGCAGGGGGAAACACCAACAATGGACATACGAACCGTTGGAATCGTCGGAGCCGGGCAGATGGGCGCCGGAATCGCTCATGTTGCAGCGGTGTCGGGTTTTGACGTCATCCTCACCGACATCGAGTCCGGGGTCCTCGAAAATGGAGTCGAGACCATCGGCCGCAACCTCGACCGCCAGATCAAAAAGGGAGCGGTGGACGCGGCGGCCAAGGCCGAAATCATCGACCGCATCACCACCAGCACTCACGTCGCCGAGCACCGGCGCGCGGATATCGTGGTCGAGTCTGCGGTGGAGTCGTTGGCAATCAAGTCGGAGATTTTTCGTCAGCTCGACGAGCTGTGCCCCGGCCCGACCCTTCTCGCGTCCAACACCTCATCCATCTCCATCACCCGGCTCGCTGCGGTCACCGGCCGCCCCGACCGGGTCATCGGCATGCATTTCATGAACCCGGTTCCGATCATGCGCCTGGTCGAGGTTGTCCGGGGCCTGGAAACATCCGACGCAACCGTTTCCCAGGTTCGCACAGTGGCCGAGAAGATGGGCAAGATCCCGGTCGAGTGCGCCGACCACCCCGGGTTCGTCTCGAATCGCCTCCTCATGCCAATGATCAACGAGGCGGTCTTCGCGGTTTCCGAAGGCATCGCGACCGCCGAGTCCATAGACCAGATCATGACGCTCGGAGCCAACCATCCTATGGGACCGCTCCGGCTCGCCGATCTCATCGGATTGGATAACTGCTTGAGCGTCATGCGCATCCTTCATGATGAATTCGGAGAAGCCAAGTACCGACCCTGCCCACTGTTGGTGAAGATGGTGGATGCGGGAAGGTTGGGCCGCAAGTCCGGTCGCGGCTTCTTCTCCTACGACGAGGGCTGATCCCGTGCTATGCCAGCACTGCGGAGCGGCCAACCCTCCCGAGGAGGAGGTTTGCCGTCACTGCGGTAATAAGCTCCTGGTGTTGTCCGGGGTCAACGACGCCGACCAGGAGATCACCGAAGAGTTTTTCATCCAGGCCCAGGAGGAGCTCGAGGAGCACATCCTCGAACGCATCACCGGCCTCGAGGACAGTGTGCGCCGGCTGTCACGGGCAGTAGCCTCCACCGCCCAGCACCTTACCCAGATCGAGCACAACCTGACCGTCGCCCACGCCGGTGTCCAATCCCTCGGCGGGTTGCTCGAAACCCAGGGGATTGTCACCCGCACCGAGGTTGTGGACGGCTGGGAACGGATCGCCGACCAGGAGCTCCTGTCGCGTGACCTTTCCCGGCGGTTCAAAACGTACAGCGATCGCATCCTCTCCCAGGCGGCACACTCTGGACATGCGACAGAGGAGTTTCGGCGCAAGCTCCGCGCGCTGGAGCTCGCTCTCGTCGGACCCGGCACCGGCGCCGTTCGCGAGCTTCTCACGGACCTCGCCGGGTTGGCGCCCGACAGCGACGAGCTATGGTCCTTCATCGGCGAGGCCGCGTTTCAGACCGGCGAGCTGGAAATCGCCCGGGTCGCCTTTCAGAAGGTCCTGGAGCTTCGCGGACCGCAGTTCGAGGCGTTGGTCTACCTCGGCGCCGTGACCGCCGATCTGGGGCTGTGGCCGGAGGCCGAGGATGCTCTCCTGCGCGCTCGGAAGATGGCGCCGGAAGCTTTCCTCCCCCACTTCACCCTCGGCGCGCTCAAGGTCGTACGAGGCGAGCACCGTATCGCACTGGCCTTCCTCGAGGAAAGCCTCACGATCGAGGAAGCGCCGCAAAGCTGGTACCTCCTGGGCATCTGCAGGCTCGAGCTGGGACAGAGCGGACGGGCGATCAATGCCCTGCGCCGTGCGGTGGAGATCGAGCCCGGATTCGAGGACGCCCTCTACCAACTCGGCGTCGCCTATCTCCGGCGTGGTTGGACACAAAAGGCGATGGATGTATTTCGACAGGTCCTGCGGATGGACCCGCAACGTCTCCAGTACCAGGAAACCGTCCGCCTCCTCAGCGGCTCGGCTCCAAGCGATCTTCCGCCCGCTATCGCGCGGCTGGTGACCGAGGCCGAGGCGGCTCTTGAAAACGGGCACCCAGCCCGGGCGCTCGATCTCTTTGCGGGCGCTTTACGAACGGCGCCCGGTCAGCCCGAGTTACAGGCCACCGCAGCCCTTCTCGCCTCTGCCCTCGGACGCACTCGCGATGCGGTGGCTTATGCGCACGCGATCCTCCGCGACCGGCCGGAGGGCTCACCATATCTCGCGGCAGCGGTCGTGGCTCTTCTGGAGTCGCTGCGCCACGCCGGACGACCGTTGGCCGCGCGCCGACTGGCGCTACGGATCTATCGCGACAGCGACGACGATGCTCTCACACGCGGGATGGCGGCGTACGAGCTCGCGCTGATCGAGTTGGAAATCGGCGGTGATCTCGCTGCTGCCCGCGATCTGGCCCGCGAAGCCTTGGAGATCACTCCCCGCGAGCTCCGCCACTACCCCCTCGCCGCGCTCGGCACCATCGCTCTCAGGCGCGGCCGCTACCGCGAAGCCAAGCAGCACCTGGAACAGGTTTCAGGTGACGGTTCCCAGCCCCCGCTGATGCGGCAGCTCGCCCTCGCACGTCTCGGTTCCGGCGACGCGGAGGGCGCAGAAGAAGCGCTCTGCGAGGCCGGAGAGGGTCCGCCAGGCGGCATCGACCAGGAGCTTCTCGGTCACGTTCGCCGGCTCGGCGGGCTGATCGGAGATCTACGCCCGGTGCGGAACCATCGCGCCGGAAAACGGAGTTGAACATGCGCTGGAGCGAGACCTTTATTCACACCCTCCGCCAGGACCCCTCGGACGCCGAGGTGGTTTCTCACCGGTTGATGACCCGCGCCGGACTCATCTCCAAGGTGGCGGCGGGGATTTACAACTACCTTCCCCTCGGCTGGCGATCGCTGGCAAAACTCGAGGCGATCATCCGCGAGGAGATGGGGCGTGCCGGTTCCGCCGAGCTGGTGATGCCCGCCATCCAGCCCGCCGAGCTGTGGCAGGAGTCGCGGCGCTGGTTCGAGTACGGACCCGAGCTGCTGCGGATGAAGGACCGCCACGAGCGCGAGTTCTGCTTCGGCCCCACCCACGAGGAGATCATCACCGACATCGTGCGGCGCACGATCACCTCGTATCGGCAGCTCCCGGTCAACCTCTACCAGATCCAGACCAAGTTCCGGGACGAGATCCGGCCGCGCTTCGGGCTCATGCGCGGGCGCGAGTTCATCATGAAGGACGCGTACTCCTTTCACGCCGACGCCGAGGACCTCGACTCCGCCTACCGGGCGATGGAGGCCGCATACCGCCGGATCTTCGAGCGCTGCGGGCTCGGCTACACCCAGGTCGAGGCCGACACCGGTAATATCGGCGGCTCCGAATCGCACGAGTTCATGGTCCTTGCCGACACCGGCGAGGACGCGATCCTCGCGTGTGCGAGCTGCGACTATGGCGCCAACGTCGAGAAGGCGGAGGCCGGGCCGGTCGATGCCGCCCCGGCGTGGTGCCGAGAGCGGACCGACGAGCCGGAGGCTGTCGACACTCCCTCCATGCGAACTGTGGACGAGGTGGCCGAGTTTCTCGGAATCTCCTCGGCTCACCTCATCAAGACCCTGATCTTCGAGACCGACGAGGAGTTCGCGGCGGTCCTCATTCGCGGCGACCTCGAGGTCAACGAGGTGAAGCTCAAGAACGAGCTCGGTTGCATCCATCTCCAGCTCGCTTCAGAGGCCAAGATCTCCGAGATCACCGGTGGACCGCAGGGTTTCTCGGGCCCAGTGGGTCTCGAGGACATCAAAATCATCGCCGATCCGACCGTCATGGACCTCGAGATCGCGGCGACCGGCGCCAACGCCGACAACACCCACCTGGTGGGCGTGGTACCGGGCCGCGACTTCGAGCCCGATTCGGTGGCGGATGTCCGGCTCGCGGCTGCGGGCGATCCCTGCCCCTCGTGCGGCGAGGCGATGATCGTCAAACGCGGCATCGAGGTCGGCCACATCTTCAAGCTCGGCACCAAGTACTCGGAGTCCATGGACTGCCGCTTCCAGGATGCCGAAGGCAACGAACAGCCGATGATCATGGGCTGTTACGGGCTCGGCGTCGGCCGCACCCTGGCCGCCGCCGTGGAGCAGAACCACGACGACAACGGTATCATCTGGCCGCTTCCGCTGGCCCCTTACGAGGTGGTGCTGGTGGTGCTCAACGCCGACAAGCCGGAGGTCGTGGAGGCGGCGGAAGGCCTCTACACCGAGCTCAGCGGCGCAGGGATCGAGATCCTCTTCGACGACCGCCCGGAGCGGCCGGGAGTCAAGTTCAACGACATGGATTTGATCGGATTTCCGGTGCGCGTGGTGCTCGGCAAACGCGGCCTCGAGGCGGGCGAGGTCGAGCTCAGCCTGCGCAAGGACGGCGAAAAACGCGCCACGCCGATTTCAGAGATGGTACCGGCAGTACTGGCGCTGCTTGAAGACCTTCGGTCTTAGTTGAGAGTTGAGAGTTGAGAATTATGAGTTGAGAGTTATGAGTCAGCCTTGCCGAACTCTAAACTCTTAACTCTCAACTCTTAACTCAGAATCGACTTTGCGACGTCGATCATCTTGCCTTTCGCCTGGATGAGCACCTTGAGATCCGAGCCCATGCCTTCGGGGTCGAGGAGGCGCTTGACCTCTTGCCGGGCGGTGACGGTGGCGGCGTCGAGGGCGGCCTCCATGCCCAGACCCCTTTCATCGAGCTCGTCTTCGAGACCCGCCCGCACCAAGAGCTCGGCCAGCGGCCACAGACCGATCTCGGTCCAATCGCCGCGTTCCGCCGCGATGCGCAGGTCGTCCCAGTTCACGTGCGCCGTGAGATCGACCTCGCCCGGCGACTCGAGAGGATCGCGGCCGAACCGGTGACGTCGGAAGGTGGTCAGCGATCCACCGAAACGACCGCGCGGGTTATAAAGCCGCCGCGCCTCATAGCCGTAGTCCAGCACCAGAACGAGGCCGTCATCTCCGGCGGCACGGAGGAGCTCGCGGTGGAGATCTCCAGCCTCGAGGTTGGCTTCCGCGAGCTGGCCCTCCGCCAGCTCGACACGGTGGCGCTCGAAGTAGACCGCCACCTCGTCACGCGGCGGGCGCTCGGACCAGGCGAGGGCCCTGTCGTCGACACCGACCCAGAGCTCGCGCAACCCCCCTCCTCGGCCGACAACCCGCGCCACCGGTTGCGCATCGAATAGCTCCGAAGCGTGGAGCACCGTTATTTTCCCCCCCGGCTCCAGCTCCGAGACACCTTCGATCCACCGCACCGGAATCGGCGCATGCGCGAAACGATCGATCTGGCGTGAGCGCATGGCCTCGGATCGCTCCACCGACACGATTTCGTCCAACACCCCGTTCGCGCCCGCCCCAAGGGATTCGAGAACATCGTCGATGAACGACCCGTCGCCCGACGCCACATCGACCATTCGCAACAGCCCCATCGCACGAGCTGTCGTCGACAGCAAGCGGGCGAGGACCCGCGAGTACCACTCGGACGCCGTCGGCGCGGTCAGGTAATCGCCGCTTCGCCCATACCGAGGTTTTCCACCCGAATAGTAGCCGTGTTCGGGGTGATAGAGCGCGAGCTGCATGAACTCGTCAAAGGGCACTGCGCCACCCCGAGCCTTGATCTCGTCCACGATCCAGGTCATGGGGCCATCTTATCCCGTCACATCTGCTCCATCCCGGCTTTCCATCCATCGCAACCACGAAGACACGAAGCCACAAAGGAATCACAAAGCCACCCACCCACTCCTCAACGCAGAGGCGCAAAGACACAGAGGCGCAGAGAATCTCCTGCAAAACTCCATCGCACGGCGAGGTCCTGGCCGCCGGACGGCGGCCAGGGACCGCTGGGCCGGTACACCGCGACGAACGCTTGCGTTCGGAGCGGTTGTCCGGCCCAGCGGCCTGCGCTCTTCGAGCGCAGGCCTCACGACTGATCTGCGTCATTGCACCCCTGCATTTTTTCGGGCGAGTTGGCGGCCTTCGTGTTCTTTGTGTCTTCGTGTTTGCGACGTGGGCTGGCGGGGGCTCTGCGCCTCCGCGACTCTGCGCCTCTGCGTTGTTCTCGCAGAGTCTTGGTGGTTCACGCCCGGACTTCCGTGCTCGGACGCGGACGCCGGTGCGGACCCGCGCGGAAGCGGGAAATTCCGAATTCCGAATTCCCAATTCCTACTTCGCTCTCGGACGCGCGGTCAGAGGCAGAGGTGCTCTAAAATCCTTGCGCCAGAACGCGCTATGTGCTATAAAACCTGCTGCTGCTTTCGATTGGAAAGTGGGCCTGGGGCCCACTTTTTTTTCGGCAGCGAGGAGTGATATGAAGCTGGATCAGACAGTGCAGGAACAGCTCGCCGCCTTGGTGGCGGACGAAGGGCTCGAGCTGCTCGCGACCGAGGTCGTGGGTTCGGGCCCAAAGGCTATTCTGCGCCTGACCGTCGACGGTCCTGACGGTGTCAACCTCGACCAGTGTGCGTCTGTATCGCGCCAGGCATCGGCATTGCTCGACGTCACGGACCCGATCCATCATCGCTATACGCTCGAGGTCTCCTCCCCCGGGCTCGACCGGAAGCTCTACCGGAACGAGGACTACCAACGGTATGTCGGCCGCCGCATCAACATCCGCATGGCGCCGACCTACCGCGAGCACCGCACGGTCACCGGCGAGCTGCTCGGCAGCCGTAACGACATGGTGCGAGTCTTCGACGACTCCGGCAATGAAATCGAACTCCCCCGCGATGAGATCTTCGAGGCACGCCTCGAGATAGATTGGAGCTCGATCATGAAGGAAGGGAAATCCCGTCCATGAAGCTCGACATCAACTTGCTCGTTCAACAAATGGCAGCCGAGCGCGACATCGAGGCCGACATCCTGGTCAGCGCGGTCGCCGAGGCGATCTCGTCGGCTGCACGCAAACATTACAAGGAACGCAACATCCACACCGAGATCGACGTCGAGTCCGGCGAGGTCGAGTCATGGACTGCGCGGGACGTTGTCGATGAGGTGGAGGATCCCGAGATCGAGGTGACGCTGGAGGAGGCGCTGGCCATCGACCCCGCAGCCGAGATCGGCGGTATCGTCAAGCTCGACGCCGTCGACACCTCGGAGCTGGGACGAATCGCGGCCCAGTCGGCCCGCCAGGTCCTGTTCCAAAGGGTGCGCGAGGCCGAACGCGCGGTGGTCTACAAGAACTACTCGGACCGCGTCGGCGACATGATTAACGGGATCGTCAAACGTATGGACCGCGGCGCCCTGATCGTCGAACTCGGAGACACCGAAGGCGTCATTCCGCGCAGCCACCAGGTGCGCCACGAGCGCTACAGCCAGGGCGACCGGGTACGGGCGGTCGTCGTCGACATCACGATGGACGCCAACCGCCCGCAGGTCGTGCTTTCGCGAACCTCACCCATGCTCCTGGAAAAACTTCTGGAGATGGAGGTCCCCGAGATCTACGACGGCACCGTGATCATCAGGATGTGCATGCGGGAGCCTGGCGAGCGCGCCAAGGTCGCCGTGTTTTCGAAGGACAGCGACGTCGACCCGGTTGGCGCCTGCGTCGGCCTCAAAGGTTCCAGGGTTCAGGCGATTACTCGCGAGTTGAAAGGCGAAAAGATCGACATCATCCCGTTCTCGAGCGATCTCGTGACCTTTGCCCAGAATGCCCTCTCACCGGCCAAGATCAACCGCGTGGCGGTTCGCGAGGTACCGATCACCGTCATAGTGCGCGATGAGGATGGGCAGCCGGTCCTCGACGAGGAGGGCAACGCGGTCACCGAGGAGGGCAAGGAGGTGGTGCTCGATGTCATCGTCGGCACCGAACAGCTGTCGCTCGCGATCGGCAAGCGCGGTCAGAATGTTCGCCTCGCTTCAAGGCTTCTCGACTGCCGGATCGAGATCAAGAGCCAGGAGGCGGTGAAGGACGAGTTGGCGTCGGCCCTCGCGACAATGCTGCGCGAAATGGAGGGAGTCTCCATCGATGAGGAGATTCCGGAGCTCGAGGCTGCCGCCGAAAGCGTCTCGTACGACGAGTTGGTGCCACTCGAGGAAATGGCGATGCTCACCGAGCGCCTGCGCGAAAGGCTCGAGGGGCACAGCATCCACACGGTTCAGGATCTTCTCGCCAAGGATGCGGACGAACTTTCGACGATTCCCGGGATCGGGCCGGTGACGGCACAAAAGCTCCTCGATATGGCCGGCCAGACTCTCGAGGAGAGCCTTGCGGAAGATGCCGAAGAGTCCGTGGTCGGGGAGGAGTGAGGGAGCATGGAGCAGCTTCGAGTCGTCGACCTCGCCCACACGATGGGCATCACGCCGCGCGAGCTGATCTTCAAGCTGCGCTCGATTGGGGTTACAGTCACCTCCGATGAGGACACCCTCGACCTGTCGACGGTGCGCTCCATCATCACGGGCGAGACCCTGCAGCGCCGTCCTCGCGAAGTGATCGTCCGTCGAGAAAAACCTGAAGAAGAGACCACGACCATCTCCGCCAAGGACCGGCTCGCTCGTCGGCGCCGGCGCCAGGTGGTGGACACCGAGAAGGAAATCCACGAGGTCGTCGGCGAGAAAAAACCGGCAAAAACGGAGGCGGTTGAAGAGCCCGCGTCGGCCGAGGAATCGCCAGTGCTCACCGAGGAAGTGATCGAGGTCGAGACCGTCGATGCCGAGCTTACGGCAGCCGATGCCGAGCTCGCGGCAGCCGATGCCGAGGACGACCTCGAGGTCGGCCCGGATGTGGAGATCACCGAGGAGGAGATCACCGCCGAACGTGGGGAGGGCGAGGACGAGGAGGCACAGAGGGTGCGCCCGACCCGCGCCAAGACCCCGCTCGAACAGAGCCTGCGCGAGCTCACCCCGGATGAGATTCGGCAACGGCTTGCCGACCAACGCGAGATCGAGAAAAAGCGCAGGGCCGAGAAGGTATCCGGCCGGGTCCCCGGCCGTAAGGCGAAGGCGGCGGCGGATGCCCAGGAGATTCGCGACCTGCTCAACAAGTTCGAGGAGCAAAAGCTCAAGGGACAGCAAGAACCCTCAGGCACCACACGTCCCGCGCCGCGCCCCAAAGGTGGACGCCCGACCAAAAAGGCCCGCCGCCGCCGGCAGGACGCCGAGCGCCGCACCGCGCCGCCCCGTCCGACGCGCACCGTCCAGTTCAAGGACGGTGAAAAGCCCGAAGGGCCGATCATCCTCTCGGAAATGGTTACGGCCCGAGAGTTGGCGGAAAAGCTCAACCTCACCGCCAAGGATCTCCTCGGTCTGCTGATCCAAAAGGGACTGATGGTCACCACCAACCAGAGCCTGCCGCACGAGCGGCGGAGGAAATCTGCGCCGATCTCGAGATCGAGGCGATGGTGGCCACGGCCGAGGAGCTGATCGAGTATGAGCGCGAGGAGAGCGAGGAGATGGTCGGACCGCAGGAGGCACGTCCGCCGGTGGTCACCGTCATGGGGCACGTCGATCACGGCAAAACTTCGCTCCTCGACACGATTCGCTCGAGTCGCGTCGCCGAGCAGGAGGCGGGCGGCATCACCCAGCACATCGGCGCCTCGCGCATCGAGACGTCTGACGGCCGGACGGTGGTCTTCATCGACACCCCGGGCCACGAGGCCTTCACCCAGATGCGCGCCCGCGGCGCACAGGTGACGGACATCGTCGTCCTGGTGGTGGCAGCCGATGATGGCGTCATGCCGCAAACCAAGGAGGCCATCAACCACGCGCGTGCGGCCAACGTGCCGCTGATCGTGGCCGTCAACAAGATTGACAAGTCGAACGCGAATCCCGACCGGGTCAAGCAGCAGCTCGCCGAGAACGACGTGCTGGTCGAGTCCTGGGGCGGTGAGATCCCATCGGTGGATGTCTCCGCGAAGAAGAATCAGGGCCTCGACGACCTCCTCGACATCATCCTTCTGGTAGCCGAAATGAAGGAGCTGAAGGCTGTCGCCGAGGGCCCGGCCCGTGGCGTGGTCCTCGAGGCACGCAAGGAAAAGGGCCGGGGCATCGTCTCTACGGTGCTGATTCAGCAGGGCCGATTGGCGGTCGGCGACTACTTCTTCTGCGGCTCCACTTGGGGACGCGTGCGGGCCATCGCCGACGACAGCGGTGGGCGGATCGAGGCTGCCGGACCGTCCGATCCGGTGGAGCTGACCGGCTTTGATGCCGTCCCTGCGGCCGGTAACGTTCTGCAGGCAACCGAGAACGAGGCCAAGGCCATCGAGGTCGCCAGCTATCGCGGCCTGCGCGATCGTGAGGAGGGGCTCCAGGCCACCCGCAAGATCTCACTTGAAAATCTCTTCGACGAAATCGCCGAGAGCGAGGTCGCGGAGTTGCAGGTCGTGATCAAGGCGGACGTCCAGGGTTCGGTCGAGGTGCTCCGCGAGACCCTCACCAGCCTCAGCACCGAAAAGGTCAAGATCAACGTGCTGCACGGATCGGTGGGTGCGATCACGACCAACGACGTCATGCTCGCCTCGGCCTCCAACGCTATCATCGTCGGCTTCGCGGTGCGACCTGAGCGTACCGCTCGCGAGCTCTCCGAGAGCGAGCAGGTCGACACCAGGCTGTACACCGTTATCTACGACCTGGTCGACGACGTCAGAAAGGCCATGGTCGGCCTTCTCGAACCCGAATATGAGGAGGAGGGGCTCGGACGCGCGGAGGTGCGTGAGGTCTTCAAGGTGCCGAAGATCGGCGCCATCGCAGGAAGCCACGTCATCGAAGGTGCGATCACACGATCCGCCAAGGTCCGGCTCTTGCGCGACAACGTGGTCATCTACGAGGGCGAGCTGGCCTCCCTGAGGAGGTTCAAGGACGATGCTTCGGAGGTTCGACAAGGATTTGACTGCGGCATAGGCCTCAGCCGCTATCAGGACATCAAGGAAGGTGACATCATCGAGGCCTTCAAGATGGTGGAGATCGCACCCGAGCTCTGATCCAACCCGTTCCCAACCGGAAACTCCGGAGGGGAAGGGCGCAGTTCCCGAGGCAGAAATGAGCGGAGAAACTTACGTCGGCATCGCCCACCTGGAACTCCACGTTCCGGAGGCTCGCAGCTTGAAGGCAAAGCGCGGCCCGGTCCGGAGTCTGGTCGAAAAAATCAGGAACCGCCACCAGGTGCTGGTCATCGAGGCTGGTCACCAGGAATTGCAGCAAAGGTCACGACTCGCGATCTGCGCCCTCTCCACCAGCTCGGTGGACATCGAAGCGCGCCTGCGCCGCGTCGAACGGACCGTTGATCGCAACTGGAGCGGTCACATTCTGAGCTGGGAGATCGAGATCGTCCAAGTGTGATTTCGGAGGAGATGTGCAGCAAAAGTCATTCGAACGAAATTCGCGTCTCGAAGGCGAGATCCGGTCCGTGATGTCAGAATTGCTCCGCTTCGAGGTCAACGACCCGCGGTTGACCGACGTGACAGTATCCCTGATCAGATTGTCCGCCGACCGATCGAAAGCCAAGGTGTACTTCTCTGTGATCGGCGACGAGGAGCGGGAGCGTGAGGCCGGCGACGGCTTTTCCGCCGCCTCGGCCTTTATGCGCCGGCAGCTCGGCCAGAGAATGCGGCTACGGGTGGTTCCGAGCCTCGAGTTCGTCCGCGACACCTCGTACGAGTACGGTGATCGAATGGAACGCCTCTTCGACCGCCTCTCCGAAAACGGCATGCTCCCAGCGGCCGACGGCGACAGCAGCGGCTCGAAGGAGGACTCGTGACCGCCATTAGCCCGGATCCGGGAGATGCCGTCAAGCGGTTCAAGGGCTCTTACCGGGCACTCTTGACCTGCCATCGCAACCCTGATGGAGACGCCATCGGGTCGGAGCTGGCGCTGGCCGAGCTTGCCGACCGGATCGGGGTCGGCACGGTGATCGTGAACCGCGACCCCACGCCGGCAAACCTCGCGCTGCTGCCCGGCGCAGACCGCATCGTTGTTGCCGACACCCTTCCGGAGGACTTTCCCGACGGCTTCGACCTGGTGGTCACGGTGGAGTGCCCCGGTCTCGACCGGGCAGGATTCGAGGACCTCACCCGTCTTCCGATCCTCAACATCGACCACCACCCCGCAAACCCCGCCTACGGTGTCGTCAACTACCTCGACGAGACCTCACCGGCGGTTGGTGAGATGGTGTGGCGGATGTACGGAGAAATCGGCATCGTCCCGACGCCTGCAGCCGCCACCAATCTTTACACCGCTCTCTCCACCGACACCGGCGATTTCAAGTACTCCAACGCCACTGAGCGCGCATTTCGCACCGCCGCCGAGATGGTGGACTGCGGGGCGGAACCGGCGAAGGTGGCCGAGATCGTGCACGGAAATCGCAGCGAAGCCTCGGTCCGCCTCGCCGGAGAGGTTCTGCGGAGCCTTCGCATTGAATGTGACGGGCGGCTGGCCGTGATGACCGCGGACGAGGAAGCCTTTCGCCGCGCCCAGGCCGGGCCGGAGGACACGGAGGAGATCGTCAACATCCCGCGTTCCATCGCCGGAGTAGAGGCGGTCGCCTTCCTGAAACAGCATCAGGCCGGTATCGTCAGCGTGAGCTTTCGATCCAGAGGAAATTTCGACGTTCGCAAGGTGGCGGCCGGCTTCGGCGGCGGAGGCCACCGCAATGCCGCGGGCTGCACCATCACCGGCAACGTCTCCGATGCAGAGCGTGAGGTGACTGCCGCACTTGCCGATTCCCTCGGGGGCGGAGCATGAGCCGCCGCCGCCCATCACGCATTCACGGCCTGCTGCCGGTCTTCAAGAAGGCCGGTCCGACCTCCCACGACGTCGTCGACATGGCCCGAAAGGCCCTTCACGAACGCCGCATCGGCCACACCGGAACCCTGGATCCCATGGCTGAGGGTCTTCTCCTTCTGTGCGTGGGACAGGCGACGCGGTTGCAGCAATATTTGCTCTACTGGGAAAAGACCTACAGAGGTGAGATTCTGCTGGGACGGGCGACCACGACCTATGACGGTGAGGGCGAAGACCGGGATCCGCGCGGCGAGGTTCCCGAGCTCGACCGGCGGACGTTCGACCGCCTCGAGGCCCGGTTCACGGGTGAGATCCAACAGATTCCTCCCCCCTACTCCGCCAAGAAAATCGCCGGCAAGAAGCTCTACGAGCTCGCACGCAGCGGTCAAGAGGTGACCCCGGAGCCCAAGACGGTCACCGTCCACCGGTTGACCCTGCAGGCAGAGAGCCCGGAGATTCTATCCCTCGTTGCGACGACCTCCACTGGTTTCTACGTGCGATCGTTGGCCCATGACATCGGTATCGACCTCGGGTGCGGTGGCCACCTCCATCACCTGCACCGCGAGGCTATCGGGCCGTACAACGCCGCCGACGCTCTCGATCAAGAGGCGCTGCAGACCGCCGAGAGCCCGGAAGCAATCACTGGTGGAGACTGCTGGATACCATTGGAGAACATCGCCCTACCGTTTCCCGAGATCGACCTCAACTCGACTGCGGCCGAGCGTTTCGTTCACGGACAAGATGTAGTGGTCTTCAGTCCTGGTATCGAGGGGCTCGAGAAGGAGTCCAAGATCGTGGTCCGCGGCGCCGGAAAGCGGTTGTTGGGCATCGGTTCGGTACGGGCCGTGCTCGCCCGGGGTCGTACCGTCAACATTGCCCCGTCAATGGTCATCAGCGCCGGGGCGGCGTGATGAGCCCGAATTTCTCACCACGCCGCGGTGAGAAACGCGGGCTCCGAATGTTGCGAGAACAGCCGCTTCCTGCTAACGTACCGGAGCCTCCTCGTTACAGGAGGTCAGTGGAGAATATATGAGTCACTTTGACGCCCAAAAAACAACGATCATCGACGAGTATCGCACTCATCCGACCGACACCGGATCGCCAGAGGTGCAGATCGCACTGCTGACCCGCCGCATCCAGTTCTTGACGGAGCACTTCAAGATCCAAAAAAAGGACTTCCACTCCCGTCGGGGCCTGCTGAGATTGGTCGGCCGGCGGCGCCGTCTCCTCGACTATCTCAAGGCGAAGGACATCATCCGTTATCGCCAGCTCGTGGAACGACTGGGGCTCCGAGGCTGAGACTGAACACTGCCAGGCATATGCGCTTCTTATCCTGCCACCGCCGGAATCGCGGCTCGGGACGGGATTGGACGGCGCGCGCCTGAAGATTGGAAGACTGAATGAAAGAGATTACGAAGTCCGTCGAAATCGACGGAAAGACCCTTATTTTCGAGACCGGCAAGATCGCCAAGCAGGCCGGTGGATCGACCGTGGTCCGCATGAGCGACACCATGGTTCTGGTGACTGCCTGCGCCAGTCCCGATGATCGGCCCGGCGTGGACTTCCTGCCCCTGACGATCGACTATCGCGAGAACACCTACGCGGGCGGCCGCATCCCGGGCGGATTTTTCAAACGTGAGGGCCGCCCCACCGAGCGCGAAACCCTCACTTGCCGGGTGATCGACCGCGGGCTCCGCCCACTGTTTCCAGATGGCTGGCGTCGCGAGACCCAGGTCATTGCCTGGGTGCTGTCGGCCGACGACGAGTTCAACCCCGATGTCTACGGCATCTCCGGCGCTTCCCTCGCGCTCCTTTTGGCCGCCGAAATCCCCTTCGACGCCGCCTTGGCCGGCGTGCGGATCGGCCGCGTGGACGGCCGCCTGGTGGTATTCCCAACCTATGAGCAGCAGACCACCAGCGAGCTCGATCTGGTGGTCGCGGGGACCGAGGACGCACTGGCGATGGTGGAGTGCGGCGCCACCGAGCTCTCAGAGTCGGTCATCCTCGACGCCCTCGACCTCGCCCACCGGGAGATCAAGAAGATCATCGCCGTGCAGCGCGAGATCGTCGCCGAAGCCGGGGTGGTCAAGAAGGAATTCACGTCGCCTCCCGACCCGTGGCCGGCGGACTTCGCCGATGCCATTCGCACTCGCTGGACCGACGAGCTCCGCGAGGCGCTTCAGGTCCGCGGCAAGTTTGAGCAGTCTGACGCGGTGAAGGCCGTTCGCACCAAGGCCCTGGCTGAGCTGTCAGAGGAAGAGGCCGACGAGAAGACGCCGTGGGTCAAGAGCATCTACCGCTCGATGGTCAAGTCGATCACCCGCGAGACCATTCTCGAGAAGCGCGAGCGCCTCGACGGCCGCGCGTTCGACGAGATCCGAAAGGTCACGTGCGAGGTCGGCATCCTTCCGCGGGCTCACGGCTCCGCCCTCTTCACCCGCGGCGAGACCCAGGCCATCGTCACCTGCACCCTAGGGACCTCGGACGCCTCGCAGCTCATCGAGTCCTACCAGGGCGACTCTCGCCAGAGCTTCATGCTGCATTACAACTTTCCGCCTTTCTCGGTCGGCGAGGCGCGCTTCCTTCGCGGCGCCGGCCGGCGCGAGATCGGACACGGCGCCCTTGCGCGGCGTTCACTGATCCCCGTCCTTCCGGACCCCGAGGAGTTCCCCTACACCATGCGGGTGGTTTCGGACATCCTCGAGTCCAACGGGTCGTCGTCCATGGCTTCGGTTTGCGGTGGCTCGATGTCGATGATGGACGCCGGCGCTCCGATCGAGAGCACCGTCGCCGGTATCGCCATGGGCCTGGTGTCCGAAGGAGACCAGCACGCCGTCCTGACCGACATCGCGGGCCAGGAGGATCATTACGGCGACATGGATTTCAAAGTCGCCGGCACCGCCAAGGGCATCACCGCCCTGCAGATGGACATCAAGGTCGAAGGCCTCCCTCGGGAAATCCTGGAGCAGGCAATGGAGCAAGCCCGCGTTGGACGCCTGCAGCTCATCGACATCATGGAGTCGGCAATCTCCAAGGGACGTGACGACATTTCGCCATACGCGCCGCGGATCATCCAGATCAAGATCGCCGTCGATCAGATCCGCAACGTCATCGGTCCGGGAGGCAAGATGATCCGCCACATCGTCGACACCACCGGCGCCAAGATCAACGTCGAGGATGACGGCACGGTGCAGATCGCGACCGCCGACCAGGAGGCCGCGCAAAAGGCCATTCACATGATCGAGAGCCTCACGCGTCAGCCCGAGATCGGCGAGGAGTTCGACGGCGTGGCGCGTCGCATCGAACCATACGGCGCCTTCGTCGAGATCCTGCCGGGCCGCGACGGGCTGGTCCACATCTCAGAGCTTGCGTTGGAGCGCATCCCGGATATCCGCGACGTGCTGTCGGAAGGCGACGAGCTCCGGGTTCGGATCATCGACATCGACGCCAACGACCGCATCAAGCTGTCGCGTCGGGTCATTCTCGAGGACGAGGCTCGAGCCCGCGGTGAGGAGATCCCCGAGCGCGACACTCGCCCGCCACGCGACAACCGGCGCGGCGGACGACCCGGCGGTGGACGCGGCGGTGGACGGGACAACCGCGGACGACGCTGACACGACGGTTCAATTCAAACCTTTCAAAAAGCCGGCGGAAACGCCGGCTATTTTTGTTGTCCGAGCCCCTTTCAAATCCCAAGTAAAGAGTTGAGAGTTAAGAGTTGAGAGTTCATCCCTCCGCCCCTCTGAAATGCTGAATTCCACACGAAATTCTCGTCACTCTCAACTCTGAACTCTTAACTCTCAACTGCATTTCGTCGGCAGAGCCGGCGAAATGCCGCACCTTGACGAAATTCGCTTGATTTCTTGCCGCAGTTCGGAGAGAATGAATGAGTGTTCATTCATCTTCAGTTCCTCAGTTAACTTTTCCAAGGAGGCCATTCGTGGATTACAAAGTCGACCTGCGTGACGTAAAGTTCCAACTCTTCGAATGGCTGAGGCTCGGCGAGCTGCTCGAGGCGGAGAAATACTCCGACTGGGATGCAGAAAACGTCGAGATGGTTCTCGACGAAGGGCTCAAGATCGCCCAGGAGCAGCTGGGGCCGTGCAATGAGGACGGAGACCGGATCGGCGCCCAGTACGCCGACGGCAAGGTGACCCTGCCGGAATCCTTCAAACCGGTCTACCAGACGATCTGTGAAGGGGGATGGATCGGCCTCCTCGCGAGCCCCGAGTTCGGCGGGATGGGCTTGCCGGAGACGGTCGGCACGGCGGTCAACGAGTTTTTCAACGGCTCGAACGTGTCACTGTCGCTGACCCTCATGCTGACCCGTGGCGCGGGCGCGATGATCGAGGGCTTCGGCACCGACGAGCATAAGGCCCTGTTTGTCGAAAAGCTCTTCTCTGGAGAGTGGACCGGGACGATGTGCCTCACCGAGGCGCAGGCGGGTTCCGACGTCGGCGCCTCGACAACCAAGGCGGTCAAACAGGACGACGGCAGCTACGCCATATCCGGCGAGAAGATCTTCATCACCGGCGGCGACCACGACCTCACCGACAACATCATCCACCTGGTCCTCGCCCGCACTCCGGAAGCGCCGGTCGGCACCAAGGGCCTGTCGCTGTTCATTGTGCCCAAGGTCAGGGTCAACCCCGATGGCACCCTCCGCGAGACCAACGACGTTTTCACCAACAACATCGAGGAGAAGATGGGCATCCACGGATCGCCCACCTGCACCCTCGTCTTCGGTCAGAACGACGGCTGCCAGGGGTTCCTCCTCGGCGAGGAGCTACAGGGTATGAAGCTCATGTTCCACCTCATGAACCCGGCGCGGATCGACGTCGGGCTTCAGGGCTCGTCTGCCGCCGGGGCTGCCCACCAACAGGCGCTCTCCTATGCTCGCGAACGAGTACAGGGCCGTAATTGGAAGGAGTTCAAGAACCCCGAGGCGCCTCAAGTCCCGATCATCGAGCACCCCGACGTGCGCCGGATGCTCCTCAGCTCCAAGGCCTACACCGAGGCCATGCGGGCCATCCTCCTGCAGACCGCTTTCTACGTCGACATGTCCCACCTCACCGAGGGCGAGGAGCACGAGCGCTACGACAGCTATGTGGAAATGCTGACGCCCATCTGCAAGGCATGGTGCTCGGAGTGGGGCCTTCAGGTCACCCACTGGTGCCTGCAGGTCCACGGCGGTTACGGCTACACCTCCGACTATCCCGCCGAGCAGTTCATGCGCGATGTCGAGATCGCCTGCATCTACGAGGGCACCAACGGCATCCAGGCGCTCGACTTCGTGGCCCGCAAGCTGCCGATGAATAACGGCGCCACCATCCGCGAGGTCCTCGGCATGGCCGAGAAGACCTTCAAGAATCTCCGCGGCGATCCCGAGATGATGGAACCGGCGTGGATGCTGGCGGCGGCGCTGAAGCAGATCGAAACGATCTCCAAGGAACTCACCAAGCGACCGGACGCCATCCAGCTCATTCTGCTCAACGCCCCGCCGCTGCTCGACATGGTGGGCACGGTATTCGCCGCCCACCTCCTGATGGACCAGTCCATCCTCGCCAAGGAAAAGCTCGCCGCCATCCTCGACGAGGAAGGCATCGGAACCGACGACAAAAAGGCCTACAAGGAGTTCCTCACGGGGCACGAGGAGGCCGCCTTCTACCACAACAAGATCCAGACCGCGATCCACTTCGCCTACCGTGCACTGCCGACGGTGGCCGCGAAGGGCGCTGCCATCCGGTCGGGCGAGAAGGCGCCGCTGTACGCGATCATGTAGCAATTCTCAGCGCACGAAAAACAGCCCGCCACGATTGTGGCGGGCCGTTTTTCGTGCGCTGAGAATTGCTATTGACGGAAGTTTCCATCGCACAGACAACCGCAGAAAAGCGCGTTCACCGGAGGTGCCTGGCATCCTCTCGCGGCAGCGCCTACTCGGAGCACAGGCACGGGACCGAGCACGGAAACGGTGTTATGCCACCGTCACATCCTCACACAGATAGACGTCCTGGATGGCGTTGAGGAGCTCGACGCCGTCCTTCATCGGCTTTTGGAAGGACTTGCGGCCGGAGATCATACCCATGCCGCCGGCGCGCTTGTTGACGACCGCGGTGGTGACCGCCTGCGCGAGGTCGTTGTCGCCCGACGCGCCGCCCGAGTTGATGAGGCCGGCGCGGCCCATGTAGCAGTTGACCACCTGCCAGCGAGTGAGCTCGATGGGGTTGTCGGGGACCAGCTTGCCGTAGACCAGCGGGTGCGTCTTGCCGAAACCGATCGCGGTGTAGCCGCCGTTGTTCTCGGGCTGCTTCTGCTTGATGATGTCGGCCTCGATGGTCACGCCGAGGTGGTTGGCCTGGCCCGTGAGGTCGGCCGCCGCATGGTAGTCGACGCCGTCCTTCTTGAAGGCCGAGTTGCGCAGGTAACACCACAGAATGGTGAACATCCCGAGCTCATGGGCTTGTTGGAAGGCGTCCGAGATCTCCATGATCTGCCGCCGGCAGTTGTCGGAGCCGTAGTAGATGGTGGCGCCAATTCCGGCCGCACCCAGATTCCACGCCTGCTCGGCCGACGCCCACAGGGTCTGGTCGAAGTCATTGGGGTAGGTCAGCATCTCGTTGTGGTTGATCTTGACGACGAATGGAATCTTGTGGGCGTACTTTCGCGACACCGACCCCAGCACACCCAGAGTCGAAGCCACCGCGTTGCATCCGCCCTCGACGGCGAGCTTGACGATGTTCGCCGGGTCGAAGTAGATCGGGTTGGGGGCAAAGGACGCAGCGCCCGAGTGCTCGATGCCCTGATCCACCGGTAGGATTGAGATGAAGCCGGTACCCGCCAGACGCCCATGATCGTAGAGGCTCTGCAGCGACCGCATGACCTGCGGCGAGCGGTCGGTCTGCGCGACCACGCGGTCAACGAAGTCCGGCCCTGGAAGATGGAGCTGTTCCTTTGAAATCCCCGTGCACTCATAGTCGAGCAGCGAGGCCTGGTCTGCGAGTTGCTTGCGAATGATGTCGATCATGATTCCTCCTATGTGCCGGGGTATTGTACACACCCCGACCCATCCCCGTCTTTGTGCTCCGGGATGGTGCCCCCAACTTCGAGGCGCCCTTCTCTCAAAGCGCGTCCCGAGAGGATGCCAGGCACGCCGACGTGACGATGAGGACATCGTGACGTCGGGAGCCAGGCACCTCCAAGGAACGCGCCCAACGTGCGAAAAGCTTAGTCTCCTCGTCAGCCGCGTCCGTAGCGGAGGCCGAAGAGAGCGGCGAGAAGGGTTCCCTTGATCACGGTGGTGGAGGCGATCGCGAACCACACCGCTTCCACCCCCCACCCCATCGCCACGAGCCACATGGCGAGCGGCACCCGGACGGCGGTGAAGCCGATCTCGATGGCTGCCGGAACTGCCGTCCACTGGGCGCCGGCAAAGGCGCCCAGTAGCACCACCTCGGCAGCCATGAAGAGCTGGGTGAGGCCGACCAGGAGCACGTATGTGACTCCTACGGCCACCACGTCGCCATCGTTTGAAAAGACTCCGACCGCGGACGCGGGGAAGGCAACCAGCAGCGCCGTCACCGCCCCCACCGGCAAACAGGTGAGAAAGCGCGCGCGCTACGCCGAGCGCACCGCCCGGCGTGTGTCGCCGGCGCCGAGGCTCTGGCCGACCAACGTGGTCGCCGCCGCCCCCATGCCCGCGCAGACGAAGTAATTGAGCACCTCGAGCTTGTGGCCGATGCCAAGAGCCGCCACCGACGGGGTGCCGAATGAGGTGATCACCCGGGTCAGCAGGATGTAGATGAGCGAGAAGAACGCACCTTCGAGACCGAGGGGCAGACCCACCCGCAGGGCGCGCCAGGTCTCGAATCGGGGCGGGTGCAGGAAGGCGAACGGCTGCGGCCGGATGCCGAGCCCGCCGAGCAGGATCCAACCCCACGCCGAAGCCACCAACCACGAGAGGACGGTAGCCAGCGCCGCCCCCGTCACCCCGAGTGCCGGCAGCGGACCGAGCCCGAAGATGAGCAGCGGGTCGACGACCAGGTTCACTGCCGCGGCCAACGCCAGGATCTTGAGCGGCGTTTTCGCGTCGCCGACCGCGCGGAAGGCCGCCGACAGCCACACGAAGAGAAAGTAGGCGGGCATGCCGGCGAGAATCACCCACATGTAGTGCAAGCCGTCTGCAGTCACCGCCGGCGCGGTCCCCATAAAGGCGAAAATCGCGTGGCTCGAAACCAGGCCGGCGGTGGATACCAGGGCCGAGCCCCACACCGCCAGTGTCTGGCCGGCCGTCGCCGCCCGGACCGCCGCCCCGCTATCGCCTTCACCCACTGCCCGCGCCAGCACCGAACCCGAGCCCGAGGCCGCGCCGTCACCCAGAGTCTGGGCGAGCCACATCATGAAGCCGGCGGTCGAGGCCGCGGCCAGCGCCACCGGACCGACCCGGCCGAGCCAGAACGTATCCACAACCAGGAAGCCTGCCTGCAGCAGCGCCGCGGCCGCCGCCGGCACTCCGAGGTGGAGGATCGCACGGTCG
>PVMK01144442.1_pt1 | contig 26671 bp, 27 predicted proteins | sample 1853481 | NCBI WGS metagenome assembly PVMK01 (sample SAMN08533507, study PRJNA380276) | Marine sediment metagenome, whole genome shotgun sequencing project. | reverse complement strand
TCGTTTATATGTGGGTGGTGATTTTTCACTTGTATAGGAAAGAATTTAAAAATGGTAAAGTACTGTACCATTTTATTTCAGTCTCAAAAGAGTTAAAGTATTATGTGATTTCGGTTTGTGTTTTATCACTTTATTTTCTGTTTTGATAATAGTACTGAAAAAATATACTTTTGTATATTTGGGTTGCATGTTAGCTATAACAAATTGGAAATAAGTATGGCTTTAATTGTTGGCGGATTTCAATATTGCTTTTCCTATTCTCTTCGCATATTCCGGTGGTGAATCTACCCTCCTTCAACTTTCCCATTTTTTAAAGGCAAGGTGAAAAGGACAGATACTCCCTAAAACAAAAAAAACCTCAGTATAATTGAAGATTTTCATTGGCTAACAATATAAACCATAAGGTTTAATGTTAACAACACAACTATTTTTAACGCGGTCTGGACGAGACTCATATTCAATAAGAAATTTAACTTGATAACTAAAATGATACCTTCGGAAAGAAAAACTAGCCATTCGTCCTAGTTTGTCTAATGAAATAACAGTAAGAACGTATATTTATGCTAACAAAATTATAAATTAACTGAATTAAAATTATGGGAAAAATAAAAATTGAAGGTAGTGATATTGCAACAGGCGCCTTAACTCTTGATTATCTAATGCTAAAGAAAACCCCAAGGAAATAGTAACTTGGTAAGTTCAAAACAAATCCGGAGTTAAAAAAATTAAAAGGATACATGAAAAATCAAATTAAGCACTCCTTGTTGTTAATTTCATTGCTATTTATTAATATAGTCTTAGCGCAAGAAGAAGAAATTAAAGATGTTGCCAAAGAAGCACAAAACCCATTGGCAAATGTTATAAGTCTTCCGTTTCAAAGTAATACTGATTTCGGAATAGGTGAATATGATAAAACGGGTACTGTATTGAATATTCAGCCCATTATTCCTGTTTTACTTGGTGAAAAAGGATGGCTTCTTATGAATAGGTTTATTATTCCATTGCCTAAGTCTATACCAAATCTGGAATCTGAAGATGCAAATAATATTACTGGAATTGGTGATATAAGTTATACAGCTTGGTTTTCTCCTCCAGGTAAAAAAGGGAAATTGACTTGGGGTTTTGGACCAGTTACTATTTGGCCAACCGCAAGTGATGATCGTTTAGGTCAGGGAAAATTTTCCATAGGACCTTCTTTTGTATTTGTAAAAGCAACATCAAAATTTGTTGCAGCGGCAGTAATTTCTAATTGGTGGTCGGTAGCTGGAGATTCAGATAGAGCTGATGTAAATACGTTTTATTTTCAATATATTTTTACTTATTTTCTTCCAAAGAAATGGTATGCAACTACTGCCCCAATTATATTGGCAGACTGGGAAATGGATAGTGATCAAAGATGGGTGGTTCCTTTTGGTGCTGGAATAGGAAAAATGTTTAAAATAGGGAAGTTACCATTAGATTTGAATGCACACGTTTATTATAATGCAATAAAACCTGATGGTTATGCCGATTGGCAGTTCAGAACACAATTAAAATTTATTTTCCCATCTAGAAAAAAGAAATAGCCTGTTATATATTTACAGGTGCTGATATATTATTTTTATCAATGAAGGCCCCTTTATATTTCAAAATAATTGTTTAATTTAAAATCAAACCGTGATGTCAAAAAAAAATATATTTAAAAGTTGGTGGGTACTTTTCATTAGAGGAATTTTAATTATTTCATTTGGTGCATTCATTCTTATTCAAGTCATCTCGGGATTAGATAACCCTGTTGAGTCTTTAATGAACCTTTCAATTTATTTTGGAATATTAATGTTTATTACTGGTATTGTAAACATAATTGGAGCATTAAACCAAGGAGGCCCAAAAGATGACTGGACTTGGTTATTGAGTGAGGGAATGTTGGATTTATTGATGGGGACTATAATTATGATTTATCCTTTTATGACTGGTCCAATTGTACTATTGTTAATTGGTATTTGGGCCTTAGCTGGTTCAATTATTCAAATAACAAATGCACTTATAAATAAGGAGCATCTCAAAAATTGGAAAATAACAATCGCAAATGGAATTATACTACTTATTCTTGTTTATCTATATTTGAATAGCAGCTTAGAAGAATCTGCCACAATGATATTTTATCTATTTGGAACAACCATGTGTATTTTTGGATTAATGTATATTATTATGTCTTTTTCGATTAAAGGAATGACGTCAAGAAAAGTTCGTGAATTTAGAGGTGATGTGATGCATACAGCCTCTGAATTAAAAGGTATTTCAAAGTCGAAGTAATCAAGCTCAAAGAGAAAGGTTTAAAAAGCCACAGCATAAATCAAAATTAGTGACTTAGGATTGCCTGTATTAAAAACATGCTTTTTTTTACATTAATAATAATTCGTAACTTTAAATATAATTTTAATTTAGACTAAATTAAACTAACCCCTATTATGAAAAACAAAAAACCCCTTTTTATTGGCTTCACGGCAGGTGCTATGACGATACTTGTAATTTTAGTATTGATGGCAAATAACTCTATAACAAAGAACGATAATTTTGTAACGAACGAAACCTCGGATAGAGATGTTTATTATCCAGGAACCGAAGAATTAGGTCCTGATGAAATGCGTGTTATTGCATTAGGAACTGGTATGCCGAATGCACGGCCAAAACAAGCAGCAACTTGCTTTCTTGTTGAACTTGGTAATGGGGATAAATTCTTATTTGATATAGGTTCTGGTTCAGCTGAAAGAATTTCCGCTATGAAAATTCCATATGATTATTTGGATAAAATATTTATTGGTCATTTACATTCAGATCATATAGGTGATCTTGATGCATTATGGATAGGCGGCCTTGTAGCAAATAGGGTTGCCCCGTTAAGAATCTGGGGGCCTAGTGGAGCTGAAGAAAAATACGGTACAAAGTATATGGTCGAGCACCTTCAAAAAACTTATATTTGGGATACAGATGGAAGAATGGGTAATGTTGATACACGTGGATTATCTATAGAGGTTCATGAATTTGACTATAAAAAAGTAAACGAAATTGTTTACGCTGAAAATGGAGTGACAATTCGTTCTTTTCCAGCAATTCATGCTTTAGATGGCTCCGTAAGTTATACATTAGAATGGAATGACCTTAAATTTGCATTTAGTTCTGATACCTACCCAAATAAATGGTGGATGAAACATACAATTAATTCAGATCTGGCTATACATGAATGTTTTGCATCGCCTAAAATTCTGATTGATAAACAAAAATTTCCACCACAAACCGCTTTGAATGTAGGAACACAAGTCCACACTTCTCCTGTTCAGTTTGGAAAAGTGATGGCTACTATAAATCCTCGTATGGCTGTGGCATTTCACTTTTATAATGATTATGACACACAACCACTTGTATTACAGGACATCAGAAGTATATATGATGGCCCTTTGTCTTTAGCTACTGATTATATGGTTTGGAATGTAACAAAAGATAAAATTACCACAAGAATGGCCGTTATTGACGAAGATATTTGGCCACAACCTTCTGTTCTTGGAACTAGGCCAGCAGATCGAAGTAAGCGTATTGGTTTTTCGAATTATATTTCGGACGGACGTGTTAATTATCCAGAACTACTCAAAAAGATATATGAAGATATAAATAATGAATATGACACATCTATTCCAGTTCCTGAAAAATAGATCAAATCTTTCTGTTTAAATATTGAATTGTAGAATAAAATATGTGTAATAATGTTTGATTGAATATAGGACGTTAATATCTTTTTTGACTTTTAATCTTTAATTTAAAATAATCCAATTCTTTATTGATTTTACATAAGACTAAATATAAATATTATGCATAATTCAAACCTATATTTTCTAATATTATTGTTATTAATAATAGAAAATCCATTATTTGCTCAAGATCATAATGAACATAATGAAGGATCTGATCATGAAAAGATTCACCATCATATAATTGGTCTGTTTGTTGGGTATACAGTAATTCCAAATGAAGTTTCATCTGAAGATAGTCAATCTTATGTTGCTCCCACCTTAGGTCTAGATTACATTTACAAGTTTAATCATAAAATTGCCGTGAGCCTTCAAAATGATTTGGAGCTTGCTTCCTATGAAATTGAAACTGAACATGAAGAAACACTCAAAAGGGAATATGCTTTTGTCTCAGCAGTTGTTTTTATTTATGAACCAACTGACTGGTGGGCTGTTTTTGGCGGTCCTGGTTATGAATTTGAGCATCATGAGAGTTTTTTTGTAACTCGGTTAGGAACTGAATTTGTAAAAAAATTCAATGACGGATGGTCGTTAGCAGTTACATTAGCCGTAGATATAAAGGAAGTAAACATAACACCAGCAATTGGTATTACAATATTTAAAGGCCTTGGTAAAACTAAATAATATAACTTTTGAGATTGGAACAGAGAGGTGTGTATAGAAATAGCAATATTCCAGGGTTGAAAATATTCTTTTTACTGATTATATTTTATACGAGTGTTTATAGTCAAAGTGATAATTATTGGTCTTGGAATTTTAATACCTCATCAGTTTTACTGGGAGGTTCAGTTATTGCCGGTAGCGCCAGTTCAAGTGCAGTGTTTTATAACCCCGCACTTATAAATTCCGATATGCCCTCTTTGTCAATTAGTGCAAGCTTATTATCTATTCAATCTTTTAAAATTGAAAATGCCGCCGGAACAGGAATAGATATTGACAAATTATTGGTTAAAATTCAACCTCGTTTTATTTCTAAACTTTTTGATATCAAAAAGGAAAGAATATCATTGGAATTGGCCGTCTTGTCTCCGGTGTCAGAAAGCATGAATTTCACTATTCAGCATTTGGATGAATTAGATATAATTAACAGAACCAAGGGTATAGAGACCTACTCAGGATATATAAAATACGAAAGAGACTATAATGACTTTTTTATAGGCGCAGGAGGGTCGTACAAGCTGAATGAAAACCTATCTCTGGGTTTTAGCACATTTGCTTCTGTTAAAACTATGAAATATAATTATCAACAATCAGTATCCGCTTTTCAGGAAACAGACTCAGTAACTGTAGGAAATATCGTTGAGGCTAGCTACATTGCACAGGAAAATTTTAATGAAGATCTAAAATACTGGGACCTCGATTTGATTTTTAAGTTAGGAGTGCAGTACAGATCAAAGAGTGAAAAATTGAATTTAGGATTGAATATTACATTTCCTAATCTTCCTATTTATGGTGAAGGTGATATCAGAATACAAAGCGAGCGAAGTAATGTATTTGACAACCAAAGTAACCAATTTACATCCAACAAGAATACCATTGAAACTGAGGAAAAAGTTCGTGTAAATGTGAAGAGTCCCTTCTCCATTTCCCTAGGTATTCAGTATTTTGTAAATTCACATAATGACTTTATTTCCCTAACTGGGGAATATTTTCATAGTCTGGATCCATATAATTTATTTTCTTCGGAAAGAAACGACACTTTAGGAAATCAGCTTCTAGATAATGATTTTTTCCAACCTTATGAAATTCAGGCTAATTCAGTAATAAATTGGGCCATTGGATTCAAAAAATTCCTTTCTCCAAATCTTAATATTTTATTAGGATTTAGAACAGATTTTACCAGCAAACCAAATGATGAGACAGTTGAACTAGATTATAAAAATCACAATTTAGGTAAAATTAATTTTGATAAATATCATTTTTCTTTCGGACCAACAATTAAAATTAAAAAATTTTATTTGATTACAGGATTACAATATACTCGTGGGCGTGAGAAAAACATTTCGCAACTTATAAATTTTACTAATCCGCAAGAATACATTTCTTCCTTAGATGTTTCGCTTCAGGGCATAAGGGAAAATAACGCCATAATGAAGTTGAACGAAATCGCTTTATTCTTTGGCATTAACTTTTAATTAATATTTTGGAACAAAATGAAAACACTCGTTGGATCTCCATTATTATAAGTACAGAAAAAGAAACGAAACAGATGCTTAGTGATGTATGATAAAAGTAGTCTTTGTACGAGATTAGTGGAAAACATAAAAGGATTTGAAAGCTAGTAAAAGGAAAAATAACAATCAAAATTTAATTAATTAAATGGCGTTTATCTCTCAAATATCAATAGTTGCGTTTGAGTCTAAATCGATTATTACTGGGGTCATATTGAATAAATCCTCAAGAAAAAAACATGTAAAAGGAATCTTAGCTAATTTGAAAAGTGTGCTTCTTTCCTACCGATCTATACTCTTGAAAAACGCTCCTATCATAATAAGTCTCGATAAAAAGAAATATGAAATTTCTACAAATGAAAATGGGATTTTCGATTTGGAAATAGACTATTCAATAAAAAGTAAACCTGAAATAAGTCTTTTATTTCAAAGCCATGAATTAGAAATTCAACAGGAATATCCAATATTTTTTAAAAATTCAAAAAGTAATATTGGAATAATTTCCGATATTGACGATACTATTCTTGTTTCACATACTGCCAATATAATTAAGCGAATTGGAGTGTTAAGTTTCGTTCCAGCCAACAAGAGGAAAACAATTAAATTTACTCAGGAATTACTGTCTCTAGTTAGCTTAAATAATTCAAACGTGTTTTATGTATCGAAAAGTGAAAGTAATTTATTTGAGCTTTTATCTACATTCATCATTTATCACCAACTACCAAAAGGTGTGCTTTTGCTTACTCCATATTTAAGTGTTAGACAACTTTTATATAGTAAGAAGGGGAAGGATTTTAAATTGAACAAAATACTATTTGTTCTCAATAACTCGGTAAATAAAAAGTTTATTCTTTTTGGGGACGATACACAAAAAGACATGGAAATTTATAGAATAATTGCTAATACACACCGCAAAAGCATTGCAAGGATTTATATAAGACAAACAAAGAAAAAAGTAAATAGAAGACAACGAAAACTTTGGAATAATCTAAAAGAAACATTTTCGGATTCAGTTTATTTTAATGAACATTCAAATGTTACTGATGAATTGAAAGAATTAGAAAAATTGTATTTAATAAAAACGGCTTAAAATGAAAATATTATTTGTAGTGAACCCCATTTCAGGAGGTGTTAATAAAGAACCTTTTTTAAAAAAAGCAAAGATTATTTGCAACACATATGGTATAGATTATAAAATTTTTAAAACAACGGGTAAAAATGATGCCACCAATTTAAAGGTAGACTTACTTGAATATGATCCAGATAAAGTATTATCAGTTGGAGGAGATGGGACGACCTTGTTTACTTCAATAGTTCTACTTAATACCAAATACCCAATGGGTATAATACCTCTAGGTTCAGCAAATGGAATGGCAACAGAATTATTTGTAAATCCGGATCCGGTTTTGGCTCTCAAAGATAATATTATGTCTCAACTTATTGCTGGCCTAGATATGGTTGTGGTAAATGATGAGCATTATTCTATCCATATGGGTGATATCGGCGTTAATGCTGGTATTGTTGAGTCTTATGAAAATGATAAAAATCGTGGAATGGCTACTTATGCTAAGTATTTTGTTGAAGAACTGAAACGATTGGATCCTTTTGAATTTACAATAAAAGCTAATGGAAAAGAAATTCAAAGTAAAGGACTCATGCTAGGAATTTGCAATTCGAAAAAATATGGTACAGGAGTGCCTCTAAATATTAATGGGAATCCTATGGATGGTAAATTTGAAATTGTTGTTGTTGAAAAAATGGATATGAGTGCATTGCTAAAAGCAGGCTTATCAAAATTTAATGAACGATTTCATGACAGTCAAAATGGAATGGTGATTTCTACAGAAAGTGCTGAGATTATATTAGATAAACCAAGACTTTTACAGTTAGATGGAGAGGTTTTAGGTAAATTCGAAAAGTTTATGGTGAATATTCTCCCAGGAGCTGTAAAACTTATTACGCATAGCGACAATCTATTTCTTAGAAAATAAGTCGAACCTCGGGCCTTCATTTTTAATTTAATTAAAGTACCAAATGAATACTACTTTATATTATAGTTTCACTTTTTACTGAAAAGTTTTCAAGAATTCCGTCGAAAGATTTATTAGTGAGGACACCTTAACTCAATCAGCTGCTATAGCCTACTACATGGTTTTTTCATTGGCTCCGATGCTTCTTGTTGTTTTTTGGGTCGCAGGATTGTGGTATGAAGAGTTCGTTGTGAGAGAAGCGGTGTTCGTCGAAATTGGTGAACTTATCGGAAATCAAGCAGCTAATCAATTAATGAGTACACTTAAAAATCTTTCATCGACCAAACCGACTGTTTGGACAGCCATAATTAGCGTGCTATTTCTTCTTTTTACAGCATCAACAGTTTTTGTTACAACGAAACAAGCATTAAATGAAATTTTTGAAGTAAAACTTAACAGGTCCGTGAAACAGGGAATCGTTTGGATGGTATTAGACAGATTTCTCTCCATTGCAATGTTGTGTATTATTGCTATTATCCTTTCGGTATCTATGGTCTTAAATACATTGATAACAACTTTTAGTGGTAAAATTGAAAATTGGCTAGGGAATTCTAATCGTTGGCTGCTTTTATTTGACCATTTTGTACTAAGTTTGATTGCACTGACTCTGATTTTTGCAATAACATATAGATATATGCCTGATCAACGTTTGAAATGGAAGGATACATGGTATGGCGCTTTTTTAACTGCTGTCTTATTTATTATCGGTGAATCATTAATTGAAATTTTTATTGGGCAAAGTCAAGTGGCTAATTTCTATGATGCTGCCGGTGGACTTTTAGTTTTTATGCTCTGGGTTTATTATACCTCAGCAATTTTTCTTTTCGGGGCTACTATGACCCATTTTAACGCCAAACTACGATAAATTCGGGATAGGCTACCCTATCAACTAATAAAGGACAAAAAAGGAAGTGTTTAATGTCAGCAAAAAGTGAACTTTTAAAGGGTTAAATCTAAGAGATAGATTTAATATATTTATTAACCTTTAACTTTAGTTTCTTTCGATTGCTTTAAATCAAGATATGCCTTAGTTATCGATACTTTTCCCTCAAGCACGTTATTATAAAGTTCTTTGTCCTTATTTTCAATATTTTCCAATCTATTTACAAGAGTTTGAGAGATGCCGGTTTCTTGGAATAGGTAGTTTCTCTTTAATATACCACCCATTAACTTTTTTCTCTCCTTGTACCCATGTTTCTTAAGCTCTTGATTTAGTTTATGATACTCCTTCACTCGTTCCGATAGCAATTTACCTTTATCCATTTGGAAATTGATTAGGTCTATTACATCGAATTTGAATTCCTTTTTTATTACTAGAATTCTATTGATTCCAAGTTCTTTACAGCACCTATATCTCATATTACCACATACAACATAATTAGTTTTCTTTTGTACAATTATAGGTTCTAATAATCCGAATGCTTTAATCTTTTCCAATAGAATAAGGTACTCTTTACTTTTCTTATTTGTTTTGTTTCTCTTTGGGTGTACGTTGATTGAGTTTATATTAACAATTTCAATTATGTCCGTTGATTTAGGCTCGTATTTAATACCATACTTATCGAATAATTTTACTTTTTCATTTTCTAATATCCCTAATTCTTCATATATATCATAATATTCCTCGCAATGGGTTGTGTTCTCTCCTTTATCCTTTGCTAATAATTTCAAAAACTCGTAGTCATAATCTTTTTTCTTTTTTTTCTTGGCATATATGAATTTATATTTCTTTTTTGGTATTAAACTTATGCAAAGGGAATAAAAGTGCCTAAATTCAACATCTCTCATTTTAACTCTTAGTTTACCACGCTTCATTTCTTTTATTGATAGGAATTCAGAAATTTTTAATAAGGGTTCAATAATTTCAATTTCTTTGATTAATTTAAGTTTCCCCCATACTAAATAGATATTATCTTCAATCCTTTCAATTTCTTCATCGGATAGATTAGCCACCCATAGAGGGTCTTGTATCTCTGTGATATTTTTTATTACTTCACTAATCGTCATTTTTTGGTGAGTTTATAAACTCATTAAATATACACTTTTTAGTTTATTCAGCCTTCATGTTTATTCAATACAATCAGAATCACTTTTCTTCGCTTTTCATCTTTTTTTAAAATCTATACTTATAAGTAGGAAATTGGTTAAACCAGTGCTAATATATCGCTACAAACGTAGTTGAAAAGGTATTGCGATAATCGATTTCAAATGGAGTGATTTAAGATGTAAAAAAACAATACATCAAGACCATACTTATAATTTAATAACAATACATAACTCAACAGCAATGAACAAAATAGCAATAACAATAAGAAAATTCGATCATAAAAATGGAAATTATCAGAACCCATCCAGTAAAGTATTGCATAAACAAATACTAAAACTTCATAGAAATATAAAAAAGAATGATAGCATATACACGGAATATACCATTGAAAAAGATAGTGACAAATCCAAGTATCATACCCACCTTTTTATCCACTATAACAACAAAAAGAACCTATATAACCAACTATCCAGATTCATAGGTGGAAATGGGTGGAAACTAAGAGAAAGTGGATTAGACACCTTTGATGAATGTAATGGTAAATACGGTCTTATCCACACCGAATCAGTATTCAATGAATTAGATTACAGAAGGTATATAAATAAACAAGAACAAACTAAAACACTTATATAAAATGATAGAAGAAAGAATCTCAAAACAGAAATTAGAAAAACTATATTCAGTAGATAGAGCAACAATCGAGGCATGGGTAAAGAATCATGGATTGCCTATGATTACGATTAATTCGCATTCAAAATTTGTAAAATTATCTGCACTTGAAAAATGGGAGAATTCAATGATTAAAAATAAAATTGAATTGGTAGATTCTGAAAACAAAGAGTATAGAAACCCATAGTCAAATTATAAATCTATTGGATGCCCATGTACTTACTTTACTTCAAGAAAAAGAATTGGATGATGAAAAAGTACTATCCATTTCAGGTATCAGAATTGAATATATGGCAGAAATGAATAATTTGATTAGAGCTCGTAGTATGAGTGATATGTATGATAAGAAATATTATGATTTATACCGAAAATCTAACCATTGAATACTATAAATAAATTGATAGATTATCGATGGTGTAGTTTCATTATTATATCAGAATTGGAAATTGATATTCTCTATTGAATAATCCTATAAATTATACTGTATAAATATATTTTGATATACTCTTATGTTGGTTGGTATATTATAATTTCTTTATTGGATAACAAACTTGAACAAGTGTATCCAAAACCTCTACAATATCTTCCCGTTCAATTCTCTCTTTTCTAATGTTACCTTTCTTGTAAATGGAATGAACGTGATTATTTTTAAAAATAGAACCGCGAGGGGTTTTATATCCTTCCTTATTCAGAATTACTGCTATCTTTCTGTAACCCAAGCGGGTGAAAACATTACCCCTTAAATCACATATTTTCTTGTATAATCCCTCTTGATATGATGAATAATTAGATTTCCATAATTTTGTAGATGTAACTGTAAATGAAATACTTACAAACAATATACAATTTATATAAGGGTGAATACGATAGTCACAAAACACTACTCCACCGTAACCGATTTTGCTAAGTTTCTAGGCTGATCTACATTACATCCTCGCATAACAGCAATATAATAAGACAATAATTGTAACGGAATTGTTGTTAGAAGTGGTGATAATGCCTCTTCGGTTTCGGGAATTTCAATAACGTGGTCGGCAATTTCTTTAACTGTTTTATCACCTTCAGTTACTATCGCGATAATTTTACCGCTTCTTGACTTAATTTCCTGAATATTACTTACAACCTTATCGTAATGACCTTTATTTATGGCAATAACAATAACGGGCATTCTATCATCTATCAATGCAATGGGACCATGTTTCATTTCAGCCGCAGGATAGCCTTCGGCATGTATATAGGAGATTTCTTTCAATTTTAATGCACCTTCAAGAGCTACCGGAAAATTAAATCCTCTACCGAGATATAAACAATTTGTAGATAATAAATACTTTTGTGCAATTTTCTTAATATGAGTATCAATTTTTAATAATTGCTCTACTTTTTTAGGAATTAACTCCATTTCTTGCAGATACAAACGATAATTGGCACTTGTCATTGTGCCCTTTGCTCTGGCCAATCGCAGAGCAATTAGTGTCAACAATGTAATCTGAGTTGTAAATGCTTTGGTTGAAGCAACACCAATTTCAGGCCCCGCATGTGTATACGCACCCGTATCATTTTCTCTGGCGATAGAAGATCCAACCACATTGCAAACCCCAAAAACAAATGCACCTTTTGATCTTGCTAACTTGACCGCAGCTAAAGTATCTGCTGTTTCTCCCGATTGAGAAATTGCAATTACGATATCTTTTTCTGTTATTATAGGATTTCTATATCTAAATTCAGAGGCGTATTCTACTTCAACCGGTATTCTTGCAAATTCTTCAAAAATATATTCAGCAACCAAACCGGCATGCCATGAAGTTCCGCAGGCCACAATTATGATACGCTCGGCATTCAGGAATTTTTTCATATTGTTTTCAAGTCCTGAAATTTTAATTATTCCTTCTTTTACTAAAAGTCTACCTCTAAATGTATCCGTAATTGCCTTAGGTTGTTCATGAATTTCTTTGAGCATGAAATGTTCATAGCCTCCTTTTTCAATTTGTTCCAAATTAAGTTGTAGCTCCTGAATTTTAGCATCTACATTGGAGTCATCCTTAATTTTTCTCACTTTAACTTCTCTTCCAATTTTTACAATAGCCATTTCTTCATCTTCCAGGTAGATAGCATCTTTTGTATATTCAATAAATGGAGATGCATCAGAGGCGATAAAAAATTCTTCAAAATTTTTCCCTACTCCAATCGCTATCGGACTTCCCAATTTGGCTACAATTATTTCATCAGGTTTATCTTTATCAAATACTGCTATTGCATAGGCACCAATAACCTGGTTTAAAGCAATTTGCACTGCTTTTCCGAGCATTACACCTTCTTCACTTTTAATTTCTTCAATTAGGTTGATCAGAACTTCTGTATCCGTATCGCTCTTGAAAGTATAACCTCTGCTAATGAGCTCTTGTTTAAGAGAATCGTAATTTTCAATAATACCATTGTGAACAATTACGAGGTTGCCGGACTGAGATAAATGTGGGTGAGAGTTAACATCATTAGGAATACCGTGTGTTGCCCATCGTGTATGTCCTATTCCTATGGAACCCTGCTTAGAGATTTCTGTTTGAACTTTTAGTTCTAAATTTGAAACCTTTCCTTTGGTTTTTGAAAAATTAATTTTTTGCCCATCAAAAAGCATGATACCTGCACTGTCATAGCCACGATATTCTAATCTCTGTAAGCCATTGATAATAATTGGATACGCTTCGCGAAACCCAATATAACCGGTAATTCCACACATAGTATTTGGTCTTAGTTGTTATTCTCTAGATTTAGAATAGAAAATCTCGAGTTTTATTCTTTCTTTATCAAGCTCAGGCAAGTTTCCTTTTAAAACAACTCCTTTAGGAATCCAATTATAATCTTTAACCACAGTATCTAAAACACCAATTGTTGGTACGTCTGTAAAAAGAAAATTTCTTAGTGCCAGTTTAGATAATTTTATGGGGTTAGTTAAATCAAGAACATCAGAAATGTAATAAGTTATTCTGAATTTATAACTTACAGGATTGCCGTCATCGTCATATTGTAAACGCCCACCGAAAACTCCGCTACCACCATCTACTCTAAAGTCCTTTAACGTAGAATTATCGTCATAATTGTATAAAAATAATATGAGCGGAAGTTCATCATCTTGATTATTGTCTATATAAAAATTTAAATTAGCCTCATTGATCAAAAGATTTTCATTTCTTAACATTTCCAATGTTTCTTGTGAAAATAATTCAATAACGACTTCGGTACCGGCAGCACCCTGCACATATAATTTTCTTTCACCATTTTCTAAATCCGGATTGAGAACGGCATTTTCAACCGGGGATCCTGAATAGTTATTGTCATATTTCGCAGTTCTTACACCACCAAATGGAAACCGCATAGCTCGTGCTGTTCTAACTATTTCGCCATTCGTTTCTACATCGTTAGTATAATAAATGGTCATACTGGCATTTGAGCCTGCAGCATTGATCAATGCACCATCCAATCCATTAGCATCCACATATAAGCCCTTAAAAAATCTTATAAAATTAGCATTGCTATCGAAATCGCTGGAATTAGGATTGTCTATAAAATTATTTTTAAAGAAATTTTCATCCAAATTAAATTTCATAGATGGAACTGTTCCCAGAGATTTTATAGTATCAATATCATCTATCGTATTAGGATCACCATCCAAGTTTTTTCTTAATACATACAGAACAGTATCATTTCTGTTGGTCTTAAAATCATCAGAAAAAAGTTCGGCCTCCAATTGATATTCTTTATCAGAGAAATAGGCGTTCTTTTTTGTAGGGTCATCCGGGTCGAGTTCGTTTAAATAAGTACCAAGTTCGTTAATCGTAATATTAAACGCCTGAGAAGTGTTTCCATAAACAGAATCCAAGGTAAAATTTGGTACTTGTATTGGGTTGCCATCCTCATCCTCAATTGGTTCACCTGTTTCAGGGTCTGTTGCATCCTGATCTTCCTCACTTTTCGTAGCAAAGTATGGAATATCTAAAATTACGGTATCTATTGTAGCATTATCACCGAAATCAACTCCTCCGAGAGGAAGATAAAATTGAGAAATAAAAGTGCTTTTTTTTATACCGAAATTTTCATCTCTTTTAACACCTAATAGAGATAATGGTAGCTCGGATGAATTATTATCAACCCTTGATGAATCGACATTGACATTATAAGCGATAACTTCAAATATAGTATCACCTACAGAAAAATATTGGTTATCAACAAGCCCAATAGCAATATCTTCAAGATCTTTTTCACAAGAGATTATTCCAAAAAATAAGCTTATTGATAAACCCACATATTTTAGAGTGGTTACAATTTTACGTGACATAAATGTTTTAGATGTTTTTGCTATGGATTTATAGTACTTTGTTCAAGTAAAAATTTATATACGCTTCTGAAAAGTCATCTTGTGGTTGAAAATCTAGAACAGGGACGTCTAATTTTTCGATATATTTAGTAATATCATCTGTTAATTCTTCACTTCCTTTTATAATTGCATCTGAATTTTCAATAGCTATTTTTAACAAACTATTGTCAATTCCATTTTCCAAAGGTTTCAATTTATCATCAGAAATTGAATCGAATTTTATTTTTTTAATAAAATTTTTCTTGTTGACAACATCATTTTCGTCGTAATTAAAGGCTGAAGTAACAATTTTGCTATCTGCAAACAAAGGATCATTTTTATAATATTCCTTTAAATATAATGGTAATAAGGAAGCCATCCATCCATGAACATGGATGATATCTGGAGCCCATTTCAATTTTTTTACCGTTTCTACAACTCCCTTGGCAAAGAATATTGCTCTCTCATCATTATCTTCAAATAATTTTCCTTCGGCATCTGTATAAACTGATTTTCTTTTAAAATATTCGTCATTATCAATAAAGTAAACTTGCATCCTCTCCTTAGGAATAGAAGCCACTTTAATAATGAGAGGCATATCCATATCATTAATAATCAAATTCATACCAGATAATCGTATCACTTCGTGCAATTGGTGTCTCCGTTCATTGATTATGCCAAATCTGGGCATGAACATTCTAATTTGTGCTCCTTGGTGGTGCATCTCTTTTGGGACTTCAAACGCCATTTTTGATACTTCAGTCTCAGGTAAATAAGGTGTTAGTTCCGATGACACATAAAGTATTCTCTTATCTTTCATTTAAAAATTATTTTGGAATAGTGCAAAATTACGAAAATATATGCAAAATTCGATTTAAAATATTAAGTTTGATGGTTATTACCAAAAATGATACCACAATAGCTGTTAATGAAAGTTTTTACAACTATAAAAACGATCCAAGAAGAATTATCAACGATTAATGAAAAAATGCAACTGGGATTGGTACCTACTATGGGCGCCTTACATGCCGGGCATCTTTCAATTATTGAAAAAGCCATAGAAGAAAACGATCTGATCGTAGTAACAATATTTGTCAATCCTACACAATTTGATAAGCAAGAAGATTTACTTAATTACCCCAACAGGACTAAAAGTGATTTAAATTTGCTGGAGGAAGCTAATTGTGATTTTGTTTTTATGCCATCCATAGATGAAATGTACAGTACAAAAGTGAAAGCTGACACTTTCGATTTTGACGGACTGGACAAAGTTATGGAAGGTGCCTTTAGAGAAGGTCATTTTAACGGTGTTGGGACGATCGTGAAAAAACTTTTTGAAATAATAAGTCCCGATAGAGCTTATTTTGGAGAAAAAGATTTTCAGCAGTTACAAATAATAAAAAAAATGGTTACTAAGAATAAATTTGACATAAAAATTATTTCGTGTAAAATTTATCGTGAAAAAAATGGACTGGCATTGAGTTCTAGAAATGCAAGACTCAGTCCCGAGCAAATGTTAGATGCACCTTTAATATATCAAACCTTGCTGAGCAGCAAAGGACTTTTTCTAAATGAAGATGTTGAGATTGTTAAAGATATGGTAAAAAATGAGATTGATAAAAGTGCACATCTGAAACTGGAATATTTTGAAATAGCTGATGTAGAAACACTTATACCCGCCAAGAACAAATCTGCCGATAAAAAATATCGGGCTTTCATAGGTGTTTATGCTGACAAAGTTCGATTAATAGATAATATAGCTTTAAATTAAGTATCTTTGCAAAATTAAATTTTGAGCTTATAAAATGAATATTGAAGTTGTAAAATCGAAAATACACCGTGTAAAAATTACGGGTTCAGACCTTAACTATATTGGTAGTATTACGCTTGATGAAGATTTAATGGATGCTGCCAATATAATTGAAGGTGAAAGGGTTTATATTGTAAATGTAAACAATGGGGAAAGATTTAGTACCTATGTTATAAAAGGAGAAAGAAAAAGTGGAGATGTTGTTTTAAATGGTCCGGCAGCAAGAAGAGTTGCCAAAGGCGATATTATTATAATCATATCTTATGCCTCTCTAGAATTTGAAGAGGCGAAAAAATTTAAACCAACAATTATATTTCCAAACGAAAATGATAATTCTCTTACTTAATTTTTGAATAGTAAATTAAAAAAAATAATCTTCTCAATACTCCCGATCGCCTTGGGAGTATTTTTGATTTGGTATTCCCTTTCCAAACTAAAGCCTTCTGATATTATTGCAATTAAGAGCTCGTTTCAAACTGCTAATTACTGGTGGGTGGCCCTTTCTTTATTCTTTGGAATTTTAAGTCATCTATCAAGAGCTTATCGTTGGAATTTCATGTTAGAGCCCTTGGGGTATAAGCCAAAGTTTGCGAATAACGTAATGGCCGTATTAATATCTTATCTGGTTAATTTAATCGTGCCAAGAGCGGGCGAGTTTGCGAGAGCAACAGCGATTTCGAAATATGAAAGTATCCCTTTTGAAAAAGCATTTGGAACTATAGTGTCGGAAAGAATTGCTGATGTTATTATGCTTTTAAGTATTATTGCAACGGCATTTCTCCTACAGACAGAATTACTTACGCAGTATTTTTTTAAGGATGATTCATCCAATTCCAATTATGTACTCTATGCTTTTATAGCTTTAGGAATCCTTGCACTATTATTTTTCCGTTTAATAAGAAAATCGAATAATATTTTTATTCAAAAAATTCAAAATTTCGTATATGGCTTGATCCAAGGGGTTGTCAGTATTTTTAAAATGAAAAAAAAGTGGGCGTTCATATTCCATACTTTTTTCATTTGGACCATGTATCTTTTGATGTTTTACGTAACTATTTTTGCATTACCTGAAACTTCTAACTTGCCTTTTAGTGCCATTATTGTTGGATTTGTTGTAGGAGGCTTAAGCATGGCATTAACTAATGGAGGTTTAGGGACTTATCCTATTTTTGTTGCGAGTGCGATTACGCTTTACGGAGTTGCTGAAAACCCGGCATTGGCATTTGGTTGGATCATGTGGACTGCTCAAACTGTAATGGTTCTGGTTTTTGGAGGTATTTCATTTTTAATATTACCAATATATAATAGAGAAAAAGCATAAATCATGCTTGTCAAAAATTTTTACAGTAACGGAAAATTACTACTCACCGGAGAATATTTGGTTCTGGATGGAGCATCATGTTTGGCTCTGCCGACAAAATATGGTCAAGATCTAACCGCGGAAAAGATAGGGCCCCCGTACTTAATCTGGGAAAGTTTTGACGAAAATGAAAATCAATGGTTTTCTTCAAAATTTGAATTGCCCACTTTGAAATCGGATACCAATAATAAAATTGCAAGTACACTATTAAACATTTTAAAAGAGGCTCAAAATTTAAATCCGGAATTTCTATCTGATGGATCTGGCCTTCATGTCAAAACCAAACTTTCCTTTCCTAAAAATTGGGGATTAGGGACTTCCTCAACACTGATCAATAATATTGCACTATGGGCAAATATAGACGCATTTGAATTGCTAAAGAATAGTTTTGGTGGCAGTGGTTATGATATTGCTTGTGCTCAGAATAATAGTCCTGTCATCTATCAATTGGTTGATGAAAAACCTTCTGTAGAAATTGTAAATTTTAATCCATCATTTAAAGATCACCTCTATTTTGTTTATCTCAATAAAAAGCAAGATAGCAAAGAGGGGATTAAAAAATACAGAGAATTCAAAGGCGATACACTGGCTTTGGCCGAAGAGATATCTCAATTAACCATGCAAGTTTTGGATTGTACTGATCTAACGGATTTTGAAAATATTTTAGTTGAACACGAAAAACTAATTTCGGGGATTATTCAACAGAAACCTATTCAACGGGAACTATTTCCAGATTATTTCGGGCAAACGAAAAGTTTGGGAGCATGGGGTGGTGATTTTATACTGGCAACCGGAAATAAAGATACTCCCGACTATTTCAAAAATAAGGGTTTTGATACGGTGATTTCTTATGAGCTAATGATCTTATGAAGCAGAGGACGGTGATCATTGGTGGAGGAGCTGCAGGTTTTTTTTCGGCAATAACAATTGCTGAGACCAATCCTGAAATGGAAGTGGTCATTCTTGAAAAAGGGAATAGCACCTTGCAAAAAGTACGAATTTCAGGCGGAGGCAGGTGCAATATTACTCATGCCTGTTTTACGCCAAGCGAGCTTGTTGAGTTCTACCCAAGAGGAAAGAAGGAATTACTTGGTCCATTTCATCAATTTATGACGGGTGATACCATGGAATGGTTTGAAAACAGAGGTGTGCCGCTTAAAATAGAGGATGATAACCGTGTTTTTCCGGCATCAAATAATTCACAAACAATTGTCGATTGTTTGATCGACGGTGCAAAAAAGGCGGGTGTTGTTCTCCAGCTGAATCAAAAGGTAAATTCAATTTCAAGGACCGGAGCTCAATTTATAATTAAAACTGAGGGTAAAGAATTTGTAGCGGATAAACTACTTATTGCAACTGGTAGCAATCCTAAAGTATGGGAACTAATTGTCGGTATGGGTCATAAAATCATACCACCGGTTCCTTCGTTGTTTACCTTTAAAATATTTGATAAACGTATTATGGAAATCCCGGGTATTTCTGTTCCATACGCCACGATATCTATTCTAGAATCCACCTTTGAAAGCAAAGGGCCATTACTCATTACACATTGGGGAATTAGTGGACCTGCAGTATTAAAATTATCAGCATTTGGAGCTTTGTTTTTGGCAGAAAAGGATTATCAGTATGAGGTAAAAATCAATTGGATTACAAAAACCTTTGACAAGGTATTCAACGATTTAAAAGAAATTAAGAATAAAATGCCAAAAAAACAGATCACTTTAAGATCAATTTATGACGAAATTCCCAGACGATTATGGGAAAAGTTGGTAGCTGCATCCGATATAAAAAGTGGACAGCGATGGGCGGATGTGTCCAACAAGCAATTAGAAAACCTAGCAAATCAGATCACTAATTCTACTTTCAAGGCAGAAGGTAAAACTACATTTAAGGAGGAATTTGTTACCGCCGGAGGAATTGATCTAAAAGAAATTAATTTTAAGCGGTTTGAGAGTAAGTTGCATGAAAACTTATTCTTTGCCGGTGAGATCTTGAACATAGATGCTGTCACCGGAGGATTTAACTTTCAAAATGCCTGGACCGGCGCTTATATTGCTGGGAAAGCAATTGCAGGACCTATTCAAAAATAACTTTTTCCTCACTTTTAAACCAGGATCCATACCTGTCCTGGTGTATTTTTTCAATACTGTTTCGTTTTAATTTCAAAGTTGGAGTGGTTAAGCCGTTATCTACATTCCATTCTTCACTCATAATTATAACTTTTTCTATTTTTTCATGTTTTTCGAGTTTCGGATTAATGGAATTTACGGATTCGATCAAACTTTGAGAAATACTTTCCTTAGACTTTGCCTGCCCCAGTGTGGATAGTGTGATCAATGCAATGGGTTGTGGTATCCCTGTTCCTACAATACAAATTTGCTCGATATCTGTATTCTCGGAAATGACCAATTCTATTGGAGCAGGTGAAATATATTTGCCCTTGTCGGTTTTAAACTGATCCTTCACTCTGCCGGTGATCGTTAAGAAGCCATCATGGTCATATTCGCCAATATCACCGGTTTTTAAATAACCTTGCTCATCAAAAACACTGGCCGTAATATCAGGAGCTTTATAATACCCCGTCATCAGGCAGTTGTTCTTGATACATATTTCCCCTTCTGGAGATAATTTTGCTTTTACACCCTCCTGAGGTCTTCCCACCGTGCCGACTTTACTTGCACCTGCATGACATATATGTGAAATGGCGCAATCTTCTGTCATACCGTATACCTGATGAATCGTAATATTTAGTTTTCCATACCAGTTAATTAGACTTGATGATAGTGGTGCGGCACCGGAACAAATAAATACAGCATGTTTGAGTCCTAGTTTTTGTTTTAATTTATTTTTAATGACGCCATTAATAATCGGAATTTTTAACAGCATATCTAATTTCTTTTGAGGAAGTGTCTCCAATATTTTTTCCGAAAATTTAGCCCATATTCGTGGTACGGCAAAAAATAAGTGTGGTTGCGTATTCTCCAGATCTGCAGCAAAAGTTTCTAAACTATATGGGAACGACATACTGCATCCATAAGTTATACTGCCTATTTCTATTCCAACACGTTCAGCGATATGAGCTAGAGGCAGATAGGAAAACGTTCTTGAATTAAGACTTAGTCCAGAAATGCCAAATAATGTTCTTGCACTAATCATAACATTTCCAGCGGTATGCATCACACCTTTTGGTGTTCCGGTTGTTCCTGAAGTGTAAATTATTGTCATTAAATCCTCTCCTTTTAACGGGTATATAGATTTTAATGGTTCCATATTAATCAACAGATCTTCCCAGAGATCACCCTCAGTTCCATCATATAGTCCAATACTGATCTTGTGGATATCTTTTATTCCGGCTCTTTGTGATTCGTAATTATCCAACTTCCCAATAATTATTGCCTTGGATTCACTATGATCTAATAATAGTTCAATGGATCTTGCATTTAGGGTTGGGTAGATGGGTATGGAAACATGACCCGCCATCATAATTGCCAGATCGGCCATGACCCAATGGGCACAATTTTTTGAGAGTAGAGCAACATGGCTTCTGCCTGCTAAATTGTATGATTTAAGGGCAGAAGCAATTTTCCTGATCTCTTTACCTGCAGATTCATAGGTGTATATAATTGTTTTTCCTTTGGTAGGTTGTATTAAGAAATTACTTGTAGGAATATTTGCTTCCCAATATAAGAAAGCCGCCAGAGGGGATTGAAATTGTTGCATAATTTAGCGCTTGATTTCATTAAAGATATAAAAAATATTTGAAACCAGTTGTAATTCAGATTCTTAGAACATAATCAAGCATTGATCTTTAAATTTTACAAATCCTTTGAATTTAATAAAATCAATATTAATAGCTATTTTTAGATTCTAAATTTAATTAATACTTCATGAAAAACTCAACCTTTAGTAATTTCGTTTTCAGCATTTTTATATGTATTCCGATTTTAGCACAAGACGCAAATGATAATTTGGCAAAGATTAATACAGAAGGTTTTCAAAAGTCTGAAGTAATGCAGATCATTACCGATCTGACAGATCTTTATGGACCGAGGTTGACGGGTACACATGAATATTATCGAGCGGCGGAATGGGCAAAAAAGAGCTTGGAAGGATGGGGTTTAGACAAGGTGATACTGGAACCATATTGTAATGACTGTATGGGATGGGAAGTAAAGTCATTCAATGTTGAAATGACAGCTCCTAGCTATATGAAAATAGAAGCTTACCCTTATGCCTGGACTGAAAGTTCCGGCGGAAACAAAACAGCAGATCTTATTTGGATAGAGGATTATAAAAATTTAGAAAAAGTGAAAGAATCCTGGCAAGGGAAACTGGAAGGAAAAACTGTTCTCATTGGAAAGGCCCCCAAACAAAATCTTTTATTTGATCCATTGAGTCAACGTTTTTCGGAGGAAAAACTTTCAGAGGCGGAAAAATCTGTTCTTCCGGTAACCGAAAATCCATTAGGCCCTTCAATAGGAGATATGTCATTACCGGATATGTTGAATATATTTGAAAAATTTTTAGGAGCCGATAATTCTTTTTTTAAATTTTTAAAGGAAGAAGGGGCGGTTGGCGTTCTTGGGACAACGGCATTTTTTCCGGGAATACTTCATCCTAGCGGCACTTATAATAACCGTGAAGACAGCCAAAAAAGTATTCCTTATTTTGCCATTGCACCGGAGGATTTTGGTAAATTGAAAAGATTAATTGAGCGCAATATTGCTCCAACCATAAGCTTTTATCTCGATTCAGAACTTTATTTGGAGAAAAAGAATAATGTCAATATAATTGGTGAGATTACCGGTTCCGATCCAAAATTAAAAGATGAAGTTGTAATGATCGGAGCGCATTTTGATTCCTGGCACTCTTCTTCAGGAGCTACGGACAATGGAGCAGGTTCAGCCGTAATGATGGAGGTTATGCGCATTATTAAAAAATCCGGAGTTAAGCCCAAGAGAACGATACGGATTGGACTATGGGGAGGAGAAGAGCAAGGTTATATAGGCTCCTTAGCTTACGCTGAAAAACACTTGGGTAAAGTTGGGCAGGAAAGACGCAGCAAGGAAGTGGATAAAATTTCAGTTTATATCAATATGGATAATGGAGCCGGCGTTATGCGAGGAATATATCTTCAAGGAAATGAAGCTATTAGACCAGTATTCTCCGAAATGTTGGAACCTTATGCTCATTTGGATGTCAACCACTTCACAATTCAAAACACAAATATGACAGATCACGACGTTTTTAATCATTATAATATCCCTGCTTTTCAAATTATACAGGATAAAATAAATTATCAAACAGTTACACACCATACTAATTTAGACGTTTTGGAATATATTCCGAAAAGAGATATGATGATCAACGCTACAGTGATCGCATCATTGGTGTATCAAATTGCCATGAGAGATTCTAAGATGCCGAGGAAACAGTAATAAATAGTTTGTTTTCAGAAAAGGGATGAGAGAGGTGAGAAGTCATATTTGGGAAAGTTATAATTTTGAGTGTTGAGTGTTGAATGTTGAGTTTTCCGAAGCAATAAAATTGTGCTTAAAGACAGTTCTGCGAGCAAAAGAAATAAAAAGAATTAATATAAACCGGTCAACGCTGTTCAGAGATGTTCAGCTTTTCTTTTTGTAACCATTGTCTTATTATTCCTTGACCATTCACTCCATGAGCCTACATATAATTTAGGAATTTCTAATCCTGCATAATCCAGTGCCAATAATGTATGACAGGCGGTTACACCTGAGCCACAATGAACAATAATTTTATCTGTGCTTTTATTTTCAAGAACAGTTTGATATTTAGCTCTCAGATCCTGGGGTGACATAAAAAGTCCGTTCCTGTCCAGATTGTCGGAATAAGGAACATTAATAGCACCCGGAATATGACCTGCAATTAAATCCAGAGGTTCATTTATGCCATTAAAACGGTCACTTTCCCGGACATCAATTATAATATAATTTTTGTTTTGTGAGGCAATTTCAACTTCATTAAGATGAGCCTGTGGTAATTTCCATTCTGTAATATTATAAATATCAGTTTTCCTGGCAGTTTCTACTTTCGAATTGATGGGGAAACCTTCTTTTATTGCTTTTTGGAACCCGCCATCAAGAACTTGTACTTTTTTGCGTCCGACAGATCTTAACATCCACCAAAATCGGGATGCAATTGCGCCATTTTTATCGTCATATATTACAACATGGTTTTTTTTGGTAATACCAAGATTGTTCAGTGTTTCTGAAAACTGTTTAATTGTTGGAAGAGGGTGTCTTCCACCAATAGATACATCTTGTTTTATGTTGGCCAATTCCGTGTTCAGGTCAACAAATAATGCACCATCCAGATGCCTCTCATTATAGTTGGATTTGGCTTTTTCTCCAATGCTGGCATCCACGATTACCAAATTTTTAGATTGGGTTAATTTTAAAAGTTCTTTTACTTTTATTAGGGGTGAAATATTTGTGCTCATTACTGAATTTTTAGCATTGTTGGCTATAGTTCATCAAACTACTTGCATTTTAAGCTCGAATTTATAACCATTTTCGATTAGTTCAGCTAATACAGGCTTGTATATCTCTTCTGTAATTGGCTTTAAAACCCCTTTTGATCGTATTGTGCCTTCAAGTATCAACCTGGAAGCAATGGCTGCTGGTAACGATACCGCTCTTGACATTGCAGAATACCCAAAGGGTCTTCCTTCTTCTTTCATCGTCATCATTCTTTTTTCCATACGATTGTCGAATTCAACAATAGCTTCGTTATGAACAATGATCATGTCCTTTTCGTTATCTTCATAAGACATTTTTTTCTGCATCAGTCCCAATAAGACATCCGCGTTGGTTCCCTTGCTGATGGGAATCTGAGTATCTTCAAAAAGCCCGAGCCACTGTATTTGTTTTATAATATCGGAGGAAACCTTCATATTCAGTTTATCTGCTACTGCTTGCCTGATATCAGATTCTTCCTCTACTCCAATCAGTGATACTGTAAATTGCCTATATGTCAAGCCTTGTAGATTAAGGCTTTCTTCGTCGTTTAACAAATTGAGGTCTTTCAAACTTTGGATGGAGTTGCAATACCCCGGATGCCTTAACAGACCTCTATAAAAATCGGGAATACCCTCTAGTCCATAGTCTTTAATATAATTAGTAGCATCCCTGTTCGGGTAGGTCTCAAATGTACCTAAGCCAACAATATCAACCAGCCAACTACTATCAAATAAATCTTTGGCCGAAACTTTTATTTTTTGTCCATTTTTGATATAGACAGCCGGAGTTTGAGCTGCTTTCAACAATCCTCTGGGGCTCCATGAGAATTTGTAACCATAAGGATTGTTATTGTGTTCAAAGGAAGGAATTCCAGAACCATATGACTCGAACGATATTATTTTACCACCTTCTTTTTTTACCTGATTTATCATTTGCATGGCTCCCATATGATCCATACCGGGATCTTCTCCAATCTCGTTCAAAATAATGATACCAATTTTTTTGGCTTCTTTATCCAATGCTTTCATCTCCGGGCTAATATATGAAGTAGTAACCATATTTATTCCGTATTTCAAACATGTCTTTGCCACAACAACATGCATATTTGGCGGTATCATACTCACAACTAAATCAACACCTTTCACCATCCCATCCAATTCCTCATAGGGCGGTGTAGCATGCCACAATACTCTCTTACCCAGTGGTCTTCCTGCGATGATCAATCCTGAGTGATCATTATCTCTACTTGCAACAAGTACCTCATATTTGCATTTGTCAATAAAATAATCCACCATGGGCTTCACAACATAGCCCGTTCCCAATACTAACACACGTTTCATAATAATTATATTTAAGATTTACTGATTATTCTATCAAAATAGGAGGGATCATACCCAATTTGTTATAGGAGTACTAATTTACGCATTTATTAGTTCTGGTTTCGAGATAACATCAACTAACTTTCACTTCTTTATTATAAAAGTTAAAAAAATCACGTTCAATCTCGTTGCGTATTTTTCTAAATTCCATGGTGATTTCTTCTTCTGTACCTGTGGCATCTGCAGGGTCTTCAAAACCAATATGCAACTTGTTTTTTACATCACCCATAAAGGTTGGGCAAGTTTCTTTGGCGCCCCCACAAACAGTTATTACATAATCAAAGGAGTTGTTTAAATAATTATCTACCGATTCGGGTTTATTTTGGGTTAGATCAATTTCAACTTCATGCATGACCTCAATGGCTTTGGGATGTACTTCGTGTGAAGGGTTGGTCCCGGCTGAAAAGACCACTAAATTTTTATCGAACTCCTTTAAAAAACCTTCGGCCATTTGACTTCGGCAAGAGTTTCCTGTGCAAAGTATTAATATTTTCATTACGTAATTTGAAGATTTAAAAATTAGTTAATTTGAAAATGGGACAAATGGAGAAGTGAAAGTTAGTTGATGTTATCTC
>PVMK01130420.1_pt1 | contig 26673 bp, 21 predicted proteins | sample 1853481 | NCBI WGS metagenome assembly PVMK01 (sample SAMN08533507, study PRJNA380276) | Marine sediment metagenome, whole genome shotgun sequencing project. | reverse complement strand
TTCAATTCCAGCACTGAAAAAGGAAAAGTATTGCCGATTTTACCAACCTTGAGCGATCAACAGTCTTTAGACCTGGTTACGGAGGTTTTAAAATCAGGCTCTCATGATGAAAAAATGATTGCGATTGAGACTTTAACCAACTGGAGAACCAATAAGGCTTTACCTCATTTATTTCAGGTGGCAAGCGGTTCAGGCAATAGTGAATTACATTCAAAGGCCTTTTCTGATTATTTATCTCTTATAGTAAATGGATCTTTTCACGATGATCAAAAATTACTTTTGATTAAAAAGCTTACGCCATACAGTAAATCCGTTACAGAGAATAAAGAACTGATAAAAAGTACCGGGAACATTAAAACCCTCTTATCCCTTGTTTTTGTTTCAAAATATTTGGATAACAAGGATTTGGTCTCAACAGCGTCGAATACTGCAATTAGAATCGCACTTCCATCACCGGCTAAAAAGAATGGTTTGAGTGGGGTTATTGTAAGAGATATTGTCTCAAGAAGTGTAGACAATCTATCAGGTCAAGACAGTCAGTATATCAAGATAGACGTAAAGGAATTTCTGGATAATATGACTAATGAAACGGGATATGTTTCCATTTTTAACGGGAAGGATCTAACCGGTTGGGAAGGATTGGTTAAAAACCCAATTGAAAGAGGTAAAATGTTAAAAAGAACTTTGGACAGAGCACAGTCCAAGGCGAATGAGCAAATGCTGAAAGATTGGTTTGTGAAAGATGGTGTTATTGGCTTTAAAGGAGAAGGGTATAATAATATCTGTACTATAAAAGATTATGGTGACTTTGAAATGATCGTTGACTGGAAAATTACCAATGGCGGGGATAGCGGAATTTATCTTAGAGGGACTCCTCAAGTGCAAATTTGGGATATTGCCCGTGTTGATGCCGGGGCAGATGTAGGTTCCGGAGGTCTTTATAATAATGAAAAAAACGAGAGAATACCGATAACAGTGGCAGACAATCCTATAAATGAATGGAACACGTTCCGTATAAAAATGGTTGGAGAGCGGGTAACAGTACATTTAAACGGCGTATTGGTAACAAATAATGTAATTCTTGAAAACTACTGGGATAGAAAACTTCCGATCTTCACTAAAGAAGCAATTGAGTTACAAGCACATGGAGAAGATCTGGGATTTAGAAATGTTTATGTACGTGAGATCAATTCAGGAAGTGAATTCTTAACTGAAGAAGAGAAAAAAGAAGGCTACCAATCACTTTTCAATGGAAAGGATCTGGATCAATGGATTGGCAATAAAATTGATTATTACGCTGAAAATAATGAATTGCTTGCGCGACCTTCTCAAGGGGGACACGGGAATTTATTTACCGCTGCAGAATATTCGGATTTCATTTTTAGATTTGAATTCAAACTAACTTCCGGAGCAAATAACGGGTTGGGAATCCATGCTCCACTCGAAGGTGATATCGCTTATGATGGCAAGGAGATACAGATCCTTGATAATACTGCAAGCATCTATGCAAATCTTAAAGAATATCAATTCCATGGCTCCGTGTATGGTGTAATTGCAGCAAAAAGAGGGTTCTTAAAACCCTTAGGTGAATGGAACTATGAGGAGGTTATTGTAAAGGGAGATCAAATTAAAGTTACCCTGAACGGAACGGTAATAGTAGACGGAAATATGAGAGAAGCATCAAAAAATGGAACACTTGACCATAAGGACCATCCAGGACTTAATAGAAATAAAGGCCATATAGGCTTCTTAGGCCATGGTTCGGAACTGGAATTTAGAAATATTAGAATTAAAGATTTAAGTAAGTAAACGATTAAATATAAAGAAATGAAAAAAATCATTATAGCTACCTTTTTGATAGTTGCATTGAGCATTCCTAAAGTAGAAGCTCAAGAAAAATCTCTATTTAATGGAAAAGATCTTAAGGGATGGATAATCTACGGTACAGAAAAATGGTATGTGGAAGAAGGCATTCTTGTTTGTGAGAGCGGTCCTGATGAAGAATATGGTTATTTAGGAACAAAGAAGCATTATAAGAACTTTGAATTAAACCTTGACTTCAAACAAGAAGCGGATGGAAATAGCGGTGTGTTTGTTAGGTCTACCATTGAAGGCGTTAAAATTAGTGGTTGGCAGGTAGAAGTCGCCCCGAAAGAAAATCAAACTACCGGGGGAGTATATGAGTCTTACGGCCGAGGATGGCTGATCAAACCGGATCCTGAAAAAGCAAAAGTTCATAAGGATGAAGATTGGAATCATTTAAAGATCATAATCGTAGATGATACTTTAACTTCTTGGCTCAACGGTGTTCAAATGATCACCATAACAGATGAAAAAATAGGAGAAGGCGAGGGGTCTATCGCACTTCAAATTCATAGCGGAGGTGGTATCAAAGTGAAATGGAAAAACATTGAATTAAAAAAACTTTAGCATAATTATTATTATAAATGAGGTTTATTTTAGGAATTGCGGCGATCTTTATTTTGTTTATAGGATGTCGATCAAAATCAAATTTTGAGATCGGGATTATTACTGACTGCCAATATTGTTATTGTGATACAAAAGGGGAGAGGTTTTATAAAGAATCACCCCAAAGACTTGTAGAAGCCGTTGATGCTCTGAATAAAAGGAACTTAAAATACACCATTCATTTAGGAGATTTTATTGACAGAGATTTTAATAGTTATGACACTCTTATTCCATTATGGAATAAATTGAACTCAAAAAAATACTACGTACTAGGGAATCATGACTTCTCGGTAGCCGATTCGTTGAAATCAGAAGTTATTAATAAATTGAATATAAAAGACCGCTATTATAGTTTTGTGCAGGACAATTGGCGTTTTATAGTGTTGGATGGCAATGATCTGAGCTTTCATGGTGCATTGAGTACGGCTAAAAAACAAAAAACAGATTCAATCTACAGTCTATACAAAAAGGACAGTGTGGACTATTTACAAAAATGGAACGGAGCACTGAGTAATAATCAGCTGGATTGGGTTCGATCTGAATTGGAAATTGCGAAAAAGAAGGATGAAAATGTTGGGTTCTATTGTCATTTCCCGGCATTACCTTTTGATACATCCCACAATTTGTGGAATAGAAATGACCTAATCGAACTTATTTCAGAATATACCTGTGTAAAATTATTTTTTAACGGACATAATCATGAAGGTGGCTATGTGAAGAAAGACGGAGTTCATTATCTTACTTTTAAGGCAATGGTAAATACTAACGACCAAACCTCCTTTGCAACGGCCTTAGTTACAAAAGATTCAATTGTTATCAACGGTTTTGGAAGGGAAATTTCACGAGGATTAAAAATAAAGTAACACTTCACCTTATTCTTAAATTAAAATAATCTAATATTCTGTTTATTAATATATTACGATATTTTCTAATTTGGATAATAGGGTTTAATAATTTTGCCTTCATCACTTAACAAACTCTTTATTTCTTCCGATTTTAATACTTCTGATGCCGGCATTTCGACATCGTCTACATATACTTTATTCTGAATCAATCGGATTCCATGGCTATAATCTGCGTAATTCGCACTATGTCCGGCATAGATAGGTTGAATATTTTTACCGGTAGGATAATGCCAACCATAAATGATGACGCGAGGGGGCTCCGGAGAACTATAAACCAAATTACTGATGATAACATCCTTTTTATTACCACTAACCAAACTTCCTAAAGTATCCTTTGTTATACTAGCCTGACGCTGGGTCCATACCACAGAATTATGTTGTTTAAAAACAGGAACGGTCGTCATTTTATCAGTGGGAGGGATAGGTTGGGGTTCCATTTTAAGCCTGGAAGCTTCCCAAATTTGATCTACCATTCTTCGTGTAGGCAGAAAACATTCTAGCTCATCTGCAATCTTTTGCCCTAAACCCGGAGTCATCGGACATAAAAAATAATCATTATCACTTCCTATGGCTAAATAATCGGGTAGTGCATAGTAGCTTATATATCTAAAAGTCCCATTAATGGATATTCTAGTGGAAACCCTAACCATATTTCTAAGAAAATCCGGAATGTTTCCCTTTTTAAGCTCGTTGTAGATATAGTCCTCCCTTTCCTCCAGGTTTAAATCGGTAATATTTTGAATAAGCTGAGTCCCATTTAACGCATTCGATTCCCTGGGAGCTATTTGCAATTTATTGGTTAATGGGTGGCCATAGTCTTTAAATTCATCAATTGGAGATTCAATTTCTTCATTGACAAAATTTTTCGTGGTACAATTTATCAGGCCAATGAACAAGCATCCTAAAATGATGGTGTGTTTTAACAAAAACATAGTTTGATATAGAATATTATTATAAAAAATATTAAAGAATAAATATAAAAAATAAATTAACATTAATTTTACCTTATGGAAGAACATTTTTTTCAATGTCCTTATTGCTGGCAAAATATTTCAATGTTATTGGACCCCTCGATAACTACGCAAAAATATATTGAAGATTGCGAAATTTGTTGTAGTCCTATTGAAATCATAGCGTTATACCAAGAATTCGAATTAGTCTCTTTAGAGGTGAGAAGCATGAATTGAGATCTTTATTAATTAGGATCCTTTAATTATTTGGGTCCTAGGTTTATTATTTAATGACCTTAAATAGAGCAATATAAGAAGGGAAAGAAAACCACAAATAGAGAATCCTATAAATAGTGGGAGGGCCGTATCATCAACAAATCTGCCAATATAGGTACTTATAGGAACAGCCATTAAGGTTGAAACGAACCCGGTAATAGCTGCACCGACACCAGCAATATGACCTATTGGTTGCATAGCTAACGCTCTTAAATTGCCAAATAAAAATCCGACGGCAAAGAACTGAAATCCAAAAAAGGTGAGTAAAACCATAACATTGGGGTTAGGGCTTGAGAAATATATTACAACATAAACCAATGAAACACCAAAATATAATACTAAAGCCATCGAAACCAATTTTTGCATGCCGTATCTCAGAACAAGTGTGCCATTTAAAAAAGTAGCTATTCCAACTGAAATTGCCAGTCCGGCGAAAATATAAGGAAACTCGTCTGCCATTTGGTATTGAAAAGAAAAAACTTGTTGTGCAGAGCTCAAGTATACTAAAAATGAAGCAGTTATAAATCCTGAGATGATAGTGTATCCCATTGTAGTTTTATATTTTATCAATTCTTTTATTCCATTTACAAAAATATGAGGAGAAAATTTGACACGGTTCACTTTTATCAATGTTTCAGCCTGTCTTCTCCAAAACCAAACAGATACGATCAGCCCAAATATAATTTGAACATAAAAAATGGCCTGCCAATTATAACGATCTAAAATAAATTTACCTAAAGCAGGTGCTACAATCGGTACCAAGAGAAATACCACAGTTATAAACGACATTATTCTCGCCATATAGTCACCACTATAAATATCTCTGATCATGGCTATACTGATCGTTCTTGGTGCTGATAAGGCAATACCCTGCAAAATTCTCCCGGCAATCATGGTTTCCAGGTTTTCAGCAAAGACACAGATAAGACTTGCTATTATAAAAAGGGCAAAACCCATATAAACCACAGGTTTTCTTCCCAGACTATCAGAAATTGGTCCAAATAATAACGGACCAACTCCAAGACCTAAAAATATCATGGTAATAAGTAATTGATTATCCACAATTCGTTTTGTGCCAATCGTTTGACCAATAATATCCAATGCCGGCAATAAAGCATCTATGGCTAAAGCTACTATGGACATCAGGGAAGCCATTAATATTACAAATTCTTTAGAGGAGGTGCTCTTTTTGATCATACGGCAAAAATAATCTTATTTGATCACATATACAGGGGAGATATTAATTATCCTATTTAACATAATATTAATTATAGTACAAATACAGTAATTTCCATATAGCGCTGAAAAGCGCTATTTACACATAATATCAGATATGACTTCCATCTGCGTTAGCTTATGGATCATATCGTCAGATATTATGTTAAAGGAAATTACGTCTTAAAAAACGAATCATTATTCTACCTAGATATTCTTATGATACAAAACGAAGTAATTTCTATATAGCCGTATTTCAGGCTATTTACACATAATAGTAGATATAAGTTCCGCCTCAGGTGGATTATATCGTCAACAATTATGTTAAAAGAAATTACGGCTAATGAAGTTTTAAAGATTATTTGATAGCTATAATTCTATATTATGTCAAAAACCCACAGTTATGTCTATTTCATTTGAATCATTGTCCTATGGTCATTAAACTTATTATTCTACTATAATTAACATTATCAAATAGCTACTAGATATAAATTGATTATTCTGTACAATCCTCAGCGTTTATTTAATAACTAGATTCTAAGAAACATATCGTACAGCAAATTGTACTATAGTTTGTCGTTATGTAAAATTACTAACAGCGTTAATATTTGATAAAGTTGTGTTCGTGATTACTTCGTAGTTGCCGCCACCAAACGCTCGATTGTTTCGTATAAATAAAATGCTCTGGCATTTTTTTCTACACACAAATGCGAAGCATTCATGAGCTCCTAATTATCAAATTAGAAATTAGGCGAATAATTCCCAGCCACTTTGCCAACTCCAAAAAAAAGCTTACTTTTTAAGTTGCTTAAAATTCACATATTTGAAGAAATATCAGTGGCAAAAAAATTTACGCGATTATTCGCAAGGTTATAATTGTTTTAGAGAAACTCATGCATCTCGTGCCTCGTTGTCATTAACATTGTAGAAGAAATTTTTAGTTTTAATTGAATATCTAAATAATCTTGGAATAGCATATCTTTACCAATATGCACCCACAAAACCCCTATTCTAAACGCTATGATCTTAAAAGATTAGCCAAACACTATGCGGCGTTACAAGAGTACATTGTTTTAAATCCCACTGGTGCCGAGACTATCGATTTTAGTTCTTCCAGCGCGGTATATGCATTGAATAAAGCGATATTACTAGCCGATTTTAAATTAGCCGATTATCATTTACCAACAGGGTATCTTATCCCTCCTATTCCCTGGACGGTTAGATTATCTGTTACATGTACGGGATTTTCTTTCAGAAAAATTTAATGTCGCTGTAAATGCTAAACTACACGGGTTGGATATAGGTACTGGTGCCAATGGGATCTATTGCATTCTGGGTGCGCAACATTTTAACTGGACTATGGTTGGCACAGAAAGTGACGCTAAGGCAATAGAAATAGCCAAAGCGAATAGGCATCATACAAAAGCTTTACAAGACAAAGTTGAGTTGCGACACCAAGAGAAACAAGCGTTTTCTTTTTGCGACCATTATTCAATCACAAGAGCGATTTGATTTTACGATTTGTAATCCGCCTTTTCATAGCTCTAGAGAAGAAGCTGTAAAAGGTTCCTTTAGAAAATTTAAAAATTTAGGAGGTGCCACCGATAAAAAAGAACTCTCGCTTAATTTTGAGGGACAAGCCAACGAACTCTGGTGCAATGGCGGAGAAGCACTCTTTATTAAAAGATTAATAAAGGAGAGTATTATGTTTAAAGATCAGGTGAAAGTATTTACCAGTCTGGTCGCCAAAGCAGACAACCTCCCCAAGATTGAAAAACAACTTAAAAAAGCAAAAGCGAACTACCATATTATGCCTATGGCACAAGGGCATAAGAAAACCCGGTGTATTTTGTGGTGGTTTGGGCAAACCCCATTTTAAATAGTTGTAGGTCGCTTTTAACATCGTTTACGATGTTCATTAACTTTCGCTGAAGAAACTTTTTATTAAATTTTTAAAGGAAGTAATTCGTATTGCTTGGCTTTTAAGCACCGTTCATAATACGGAACATTATAGACCAAATACGTATCGCGTATTTGAGACTATCAAAAAGTAATTTCCATATAGCTCTGCTAGTTGTCATAATTAAAGATATAGTGCTTTAGCAGTATATCGGTAGTAATTATGTGGGAGTTAATTAGGGGTATTAACTTTAGTTGGGTTCTAAAAACTCATATCGATCTCAACCACATCAAATCGCAGTATAATAATTGATGCTTTGATCAATGAATTCAACAGCATATATCGGTATATAATTAGTTCCTGCAAGAAAACTCTATTTTCTAGTGAGTGTCTGTCAGAAATCGCTGAGGTTGAGGCGGGCGCATTGCTGAAAATCAAGGAGTCAGCTCTAGCTAATGACTGTTTTCAGCAGAAGCCCAACGCTGAAATCGGTGTTTTCTGGCAGACACTAATTATGATATAGCCGTTTAAAATAATGCATAGTGCCAAACCAAATATGAATAAAACAAAAAAAAAGATTTTCAAATTCACGTAATAATGTATATTTATCAGAGTTATAAAAGGATATAATTTAGATATGCGAATAGGTATTATAATAGGAAGAATTGGTGGTGTAGACGGGGTGGCTCTTGAATCAGAGAAATGGATAGAAGTATTAAAACGACTAGGACATGAAGTGTTTGTTATTTCCGGTGAATTCGAATTCTGGAAAATGGACCATCAATACCATGATCATTTTCCAGTTCTTTCATTTTTCTCGCCTGAAGTAAAATGGGAACAACGGAAGGCTTTTTATCAACCAGATAAAAACGTCGGCCCTATACTTGATCATATTGAGAATATCTCTAATATGATAGAAAAAAAATTAAGTCGTTGGGTACATTTCAATAAAATTGAAGTCCTGCTTTCAGAAAATGCTTCCGCATTACCCAGTCACCTTTCTATGGGGGTAGCCATTAAAAATCTGGTTAAAAACACTGGTTTACCAATTGTTACGCATGACCATGATTTTCATTGGGAAAGAGGTAAGCGTTATGTTTCTATTCATGCTGAGATCAATACCCTTGTTAATGACACTTTCCCTTTACTGTTGCCAGAGGTAAGACATGCAGTGATTAATACCTTTGGGCTAGAGACCTTTAAGAGCAAATTCAATCTGGATGCCACACTGGTTCCTAATGTAATGAATTTTGACCGTGCATATGGCGTTCCAAATAAAGACAACACTTACTTTCTAAGAGATCTTGGTGTTGATCAGAACGAGATCGCTTTATTACAAGTAACCCGTATAGTACGAAGAAAAGGGATAGAAACAGCCGTTTCATTAATAGAAAAATTAAACGACAAGAAACTTAAGCTGGTCATTACGGGGAATAATCATGACGATCAAAACAGGGAATATTATAACGAAATAGTAGATCAAATTCATGATCTAAACCTAGCTAGCCAGGTAATTTTTGCATCACATATGGTGCGTGACCATAAAGATCTATCTGATGTTTATGCACATGGCAGGGCCTGTACTTATTTCAGCACTTATGAAGGTTTTGGAAACGCCTTTGTAGAAGCAGTACTTGCCAAAAAACCTATCTTTGTAAATAACTACAAACCGGTATTTATGCAGGATATTGGCAGTAAGGGTTTTGAAACGGTAATGTTGGAAGACAATAATTTAACAAATGATAAAGTCAAAAAAATGGCAGATATCATATATGATCCTGAACGCTGCAGGGAAATAGTAGAATTTAACTTTGACCTGGGTAAAAAGTATTTCTCATTTGATGTACTCCAAGAGAAATTAAGTGGACTTTTTAGTTTTTAACTCTACAAAACTATGACTAAAAAACAACAATCGCCTAAAATCGATAACATATTAAACAAATTAAGAAAACAAGAGATCAATACATGGTTTGACCTCGGATTGTTTATTGATCGATTTAAAGAACAACCGTCAAAAGCTGCTTTTAAAGGCAACGCTAAGGCCTTTGATAGCCATCTCGAAAAAGGTGGTGTTGCTTTTATTACTTTCTATTTTGCTATAGACGGAATTACTGTTGAAGCCGAAAAGTATGCCAAAACCATTAAAAGAATCTACCCGAACATTGCTATTCATTATATCGCCGGAGAGATCAAACCTGAGGCAGATGAATTAATTCATAACGATGCCTTTAAAAAAGTGATCAAAGAAATGGATGGTTTCGATAACTGGCCATTATATAATGACTTCTTTAAAATTAAAATGGAAAGGGGCAGTAAGGAGTACAATGAACTTATTTTGAAATTCTGGGATGAAATACTGATACTCGTAGAAAAATTGGGGAAATATATTGAAGAAAACAATATCTCTCTGCTTTATCTAATTAACGTTTGCTCCAATCCGGGAAACGTTTCTTTGGCCTTGGCCACCGTTATGATTTCAGAGTATCTGAGGCATCGCCGTGATCAGTAACCATCATGATTTTTATTGGGAAGGTGGCAACAGGGAAGTTGAAATAAAAAAGAAAGGACTAAAAAAAGGGCCCAGAGACTCTTCTTTCACAACGCTCATGTTGGTGAGTTCTTTTCAGTTATCGACATGATCTATCCCTGGGAAAGTCGATCATGGCTGAATGTGAATATTAATAAGATACAACAAAATCATCTTATCAATATTAAGGGTCACAATCCTGCAAATTCAGCAATGATCGGAACTGCTGTAGATACTAACTTGAATCAGATGAGTAAGAGAGACATCATAAAGGCATTTATGCAGGTGTCTTCCATTTTTGCCAATACAAAGGATACCATAACGGTTCATACTGCCGCTCATCACATAGAAAGTGAGCGCTCATTAAAGCCTATATTACTAGGCTACCAGACCATAAAGAAATTTGATTTTGTGAACAACAACATCATCTTTTTGCAACCTACAAGAGTAATTAGCAGAAAGTCGATTGAACTTAATTTCAAATTGGTGCGTCAATTATTTAAAAATGAGGACTTCTTTAAAAAATTTCATGATAATCCTGAACTAAGCCTTTCCTTATTAGTGTCTGGCCCCATTCCTCATGGCCAACAAAACTATTATCAGGATTTGGTTCAGGATTTCAAAAATTTTCTTAAGGAATTACCCAAAGAATTAAGATCTAAGGTTCTATTAGGATTTTTGTTCAGTGAATTTGACAAGTATGAGTTCAAGAAGAAATACAAAAAACCACTTGATATAGAGCAATTATATGATATTGCTTCCCTGATACTGTTGCCAAGTCAGACCGAAGGCAGAGGTTTGCCAATTATAGAAGCTGCGGCCTGTGGCACCCCGATATTTTGCAAACAATATGAACCCAGGGCGGTTTATGATGAGGTAATTGGTTATCACCTGGATGAAGCTCAACGTCTAAAGGTATTAGAATTTAAAGGCTATAAAATTCCTAAAAAGCTGATCGCAAAGATAAGCGATCATATTTTTTATCCTCAAAACAGGATGGCAGATGTAACGCACAATAGAAATGTAATTCATCAACGCTATAGTCTTGACGCCCTGCAAAAGAATATGGCATACCTCATTAAAAGACTTCATTGGCAGTTAAATGCTATTACAGGTGAAGTGAGTGGCCAGGTGGTCAACCTGTTAAAACAGTATAAAGAGATGGTCAACTTTGAGAATGAAGATCTTAAAGCTATACTCAACAAAAATACCAGGCATTTTTTACCTAGTTATGGTCGTTTATCTTTTATGATCTACTTGAAATCTTTAATTGATCCAAGTTTCTTTAGAGTTGAAGAACAATTGATCAAAGGAAGGGTGATGAAATATGCCCGCATGATGGAAAACGATATGCCTGACCTGGTAAATACGGATTTATTTCAGATTCATGAATATTACAATGCGATTGATGATATTTTTAAGTATGTGGAAGGTGAAAATTCGTTGAGGCATGATCATTCTTTAGCGTACAGGCATCGAAATAAAAAATTATATACTTATCAAGAGTTTACGTATCAGGAAATAACCGGCTTGGTAAATATGATCTATAACGATGTTTTTAAACCAAAGAAACGGCCTGATCTAACTTTAGCTCCACAATTTTTTTCAGATTGGGAATTGGCCTTGTTTCAATTGACCAATAGTAAGTTTCTCGGAATAGATAATCGGAAAATACTTACAGAGAAACTAAAGGTTAATGTGCCCAAAGGTTATTTTCCCGGAAGATATATTAAGCATGAACTTGAATACTTTGTATTACAGCCCATACGTGCCCAATTGGAGCTTTCTATAGAAGAAGAGCTTACTAAAGAAATTCTAAAGGCTAAGGGTCAAAAGCTAGAGAAAGTATACATTTTTATTCATGAACCAAGAATAACAAAATGGTTCTCAGGCGCCAATATTAAAGATTATCTGGAGCTAGAAGCCGAACCGGAGCTTGGAATACTTTATAAGACCGGAGTGATTGAAATAATAGAAACCAAACAATGGTCCGAAGGTGTACATTTTCCACAAATGGGCGCCAAAGCAATTAAAATACTGAGGAAGATCAAAGAAGCTGATGGTTTTTTGATCACCAATGGAGCGCATGCAGCCATGATGACCGATATTATCGAAATTGATCATTTCCATATTGGAAAGGTCAGACATAATATGACTGCTAAAATTATGGGAATACCAAAGGACAGTGGGTTTATTCAATTCGTTCCGGCCGGAGTAAGAACAACCTTGGCCTACCCTACTCCAGTTCAGACTTCCAAAGACTTTGACAATGCCTTGAAAAGCGAGTTATACAGTGATCTTAAAATGAAAATAGGCGAAAGGAAATTACTGAATATCATCTCTAAAGATGCCGTTGAAAACGGAACACCTATCAACAGTCTCCTGGCACAATTAGAACAGGAGATCAGCGGAAACAAAGCCATAGAAAGAGTTAAATCTTCCTTTGCCGGAGGTGTTTATAATGATGGGCTGCCTTGGAGTGGTGTTTTAGCAGAGATTGACACTAAAAAACATGCATGGAAATTCGCAGCTCACATTGCCAATAAAAAACCAAAGAATGTTCCCGGACTTATCAAAGAGTATCAAAAGAAAAATAATAGCAGCAATAAGATAGAATTAGCTTGGAATGGAGGTTATATCCTGAACAATGAATTGGTAGGGAAACTAGGATTACCAGAAACCTATATTGGTTCACCTTTAGGTCTATTGATTATGGAACATAAAGTATTTTGTCCACCCCTTTTCAATAAGCCTGCATTTATCATTTATAAAGATGGAAAGATAGACATAAGGAAAGTTAACTCTAGCGCAGGATTTAAGATAAAAGGAAAGAATGAAGAAATTGTCTTTACTCCCGACAACTATAATAAACATAGTTTTTCTGAAGCCTGTTATTACGATCTATCATATCCTCATGAAGAAATAAAGGGGGATGGCAACTTTATTATTAGAATGGCCGGAAATACTGTTAAGCAAATAATACCAACGAAATTGAATGAGAATATAAATATAATCCCTGTTGGCATCACCTTATCCGTTCCTGCAAATTTATTTTCAGATATAGTATTCAGGAAAGGAAAAGAGGTGACTATCGATCTTTTAGAGCCTGAAAAAGATCCTTACAGATGGAATGATGTCTCGTATGCTATTGAAGCCGGACCAATGTTAATAGAGAATGATGAACTTGCTGTAAATATGGAAGAAGAAGGTTGGAAGACTTCTAACTCTATTAAAACCCAGGCTGCTAGATTGGATTTTACTGATATGCGAGGACCTAAGATAGCCGTGGGCATTACTAAAAAGGGAAAACTCATGGTGCTAATGGTGAATGGCAGAATTAGAGAATCAGTGGGAGCAACCCATTTCGACATGGCCGAAATCCTATTAAAGTACGGTATGCATAAGGCTATGGGCTTCGATCCTGGTGGCAGCAGTACGCTTGTTGTAGATGGTAAAATCATGAATGTTTCACCCTATAATAAGAATTACGAAGAAGATATCTATTCTCTGCCTCCCGAACCGCGCTTTGTTGCCAGTGCTGTTATGGGATGGATTGAAAATGGGATATCAGAATAGAGAAAATAAGTCTTGAAGGCTGTAAAATTTACAGTAATTTCCGTATAGCCGTATTTTCATCCATTTTATACATAATATCAGTTCTGTCGCCACAGGAACAGAACGGTACCGATTTTATGTTATAGGAAATTAATGTTGCCTTATTTCAGTACGGGACATGATAATAAAAAAAGCCCATCAATATCGATGGGCTTTTATAAAACTTGAAGTATATTTTTTAGATAACTTTTACGTTCACTGCATTTAATCCTTTGTTGCCTTCTTGTAGATCAAATTCAACTTCGTCGCCTTCACGAATTTCGTCTACCAATCCAGAAATGTGTACAAAGTGATCTTTTTCAACTCCTTCTTCAGTGATAAATCCAAATCCTTTAGACTCATTGAAAAATTTTACTGTTCCTTTACTCATTGTAATGTAATTAAATTTATAATATTTATATTTATTGATTTGCAAAGATGGTACCTTTTTTATGACATGCAACACATTAATTGACTTAATTTCAATTTATTATAAATCTAGTCGTATGGTATACCATTCTAATTCCATACATTATGCCTCCCTCCTCTCCTAACGTCATTGCAAAAAAAAATGATTATTCAGCACCCTCCTATTTAAGAAATAAGAGCTCATGAATGCCATACATTTCATTAACTGTAGTTAAATACGCTTTAAGAAGAGGTTTTAGCAAAGAAAATTACGATAGTTAAAGTTTTAGCTTACCCAGTGGCATATGCTCCATTGGTTCCTATAACTGTATCAAATATTTGTATTTTATTTAAAATTGCATAACTCCCGAAATAGGCTTTGCTAGCCATCTTTTCTAAGCACTTCTAAAGGTGGGCTTTTAAGTACACTTCTAATATTGCTTAATCCGATTAGTAAGACCAAGGCAGTTATACCTGGCAAAAACACCAAAAAAGGAACCACTGAAGGCACAAAAGGTTCTTTAAACAGTAAAGTCCCTAATAATTGACTGGATATCAAGGACAACAAAATTCCTACAAGGCTACCGAGTATTCCTAAATAAAGATATTCTAGTGCGATTATTCGTAAAATCTGTTTACTCTTGGCTCCCAGCGTTCGTAGTAATACACTCTCTTTAATACGTTGATATTTACTTGTACGGACCGATCCAAAAAGTACAATGATGCCCGTGAGAATACTAAAAAAAGCCATGAAATTAATAACCCATGAAATCTTATCCAAGATATTTTCAATGATGGTTGACATTTGTCTCAAATCTAAAACAGATACATTTGGGAATTTTTTTACCAAATCGCGTTGCAACGTGGCTGAACTAGCATCATCCGGAACATAGGTTGTTAAGACATGAAATTGAGGAGCATCTTCTAATACACCTCTTGGAAAAACAATACTGAAGTTCATTTGCATACGTGCCCAATCTACTTTTCTAATACTTCCTACAATTGTTTCCATCAAAACGCCCTGCACGTTAAAAATGATTTGATCGTCAATACCTACTTTGGCATTTTGGGCAAGGTCATCTGAGATAGAAATCATGATGGGCTCTCCGGATGCTACCTCTGTAATCCATGTACCTTCTGTAAGTTCCTCTGAACTGATCAAAGAATCACGGTAGGTCGTTCTGAATTCATGATTCAATACCCATTCGTTGATTTTTGAGCTACTGTCTTTTCGAATATCATTGGCGAGTTGTCCTTTAATACTGTGCATTCTCATGGTAATAAGCGAGATATTATCTATTACCGTTAAACCTTTTTGTGAAATGTTATTGGCTACTGCTTCTCTTTGCCGGGGTTGCACATCCAATAAGATGATATTCGCATTTTCTGCGTCATTCTCTAATGCGGTTTTTTCGAGTAACATATCTTTTGTAAAATATAAAGTACTGATTAGAAAGGTCCCTAAGCCTATGGCTAATATCAAAACCATGGTTTGATTATTAGGGCGAAACAGGTTTAGTAAACTTTGACGTGCCGTAAAACCCCAAGACAAAGGAAAATACTTCTTTATCGCCCTCATGAATAAGGCTGCAATACCTGCCAGAATTGAAAAAGTGATCAAAACTCCAAGAACAAATGCCAGCGCAAAAAGAAGGTTTCTTAAAAGCCAAAAAGAAAATAAAAAGATAAAAAGTAAAATAGCGGCAAAGGTGAATGCTTGAGCTTTTCTGGGTTTTACTGAATTTTCATGACTAACACGCAATACTTCTAAAGGTGAAACATACCAGGTACTGAGTAAGGGCAATAATGCAAATAATACTGACATCAAAACACCAAGCAATATTCCCATGATAAGAGGCTGTGGCGTGATTAAAATTTGAAGTTCAAAAGGTAAAAACTCCTGTAAAACAAGTGGAAATGCATGTTGGAGTACTATTCCGATACCTGTACCCATGATCCCTCCTAAAAGACCCATCCCCGAAATTTGTATCAAATAGATTAAAAAAGTCTGTTTTCTCGTGGCTCCCAAACATTTTAGAACGGCCACATCGGCTAATTTTTCTTTTATATATATATGTACAGAACTGGCAATACCTATACAACCTAGTAAAAGTGCTATAAATGCCGCCAGATTCAAAAATCTGCTAACATTAGCATAACTGCGTCCTAGCCGCTGGCTTGTGCTTGTATGCGTATCGAGATCAGCATTTTCAGCATCTAAGATAGGATCGATATTTTTATCCAATAGCTCCAAGTCCATAGTAGGCGGAGCAATAAAAAAATACTGGTATTCTTTACGGCTTCCCATCTGTAAGAGCTCCGTTTTTTCAATAAAACGAAAAGGTATGAGCACTGTTGGAGACACAGAAGCAGAAATGGCCGTAGACCCCGGAATAGATTTTAAGGCACCTACAATTGGCAAGGTCAGCTTTCCTAATTTAATAGAATCACCTGGTTTTAATTCATATTGTAACATTGTGGTAGCATCTACTAAGGCCCCACCCGAAGCCTGATACGTTGAAGCCGCAGAAAGCGGTTCGGTATCCAGTGTTCCATAAAAAGGGAAGCCACCTTCTATTCCCCTTACATGTACGAATTTTGTTTCACCATTTTTAGGGAATGCAGCCATCGATGAAAAATTTACTTCTGAAGCATCTGCCCCTAAAGAGTCAATAATCGCTTTTACCTTTTCATTAGGGATTTGTCTGCTGTCTATAATAAAATCGGCACCCATTAAGGCCTTGGACTGTCTTTGGATATTCTGCTTTAGATTTTCACTAAACAGTTGAATAGAAACTACAGCTGCGATTCCAAGAATAATAGAGGCCATAAAAAGAAGTAACCTTGAACTACTTGCCCTGCCGTCACGCCATGCCATTTTAAACAACCATGGTGTACCTACCTTTGCATATGATGTATTCCTGGTCAAAATGAGCCTGTTCTTTCGTTGTATATGAGCTTTCCTCCTTTTAATCTAAGAATTTGTTGTGTTCTGTTTGCCAGGTCTAAATCGTGGGAAATAATCACTAAGGTAGTTCCTGCCGCCTTGTTTAATTCAAAAAGGAGTTGTATTACCTTTTCACCTGTTTCCTCATCCAGATTACCGGTAGGCTCGTCGGCAAATAAGATAGAAGGTGTATTTGAAAATGCTCTGGCCAAAGCAACTCGTTGCTGCTCTCCGCCTGACAATTGAGAAGGATAGTGATGAAATCGGTCTGCGAGCCCCACTTTATCCAGTAATTCCATGCCAACCTTAGCTGCATTTATTGCTCCTTGTAACTCTAAAGGCACAATAACATTCTCCAGCGCAGTAAGTGTAGGTAGTAATTGAAAGTTTTGAAAAATAAAACCTACCTCTTTATTTCTCAATTGCGCGCGTTCGTCTTCATTTAAATCTTGTATTTTATGACCGCATAATTCGACAGTTCCTGAATCAGGATGGTCTAAACCGGCACACAAGCCAAGTAGAGTTGTTTTCCCGCTTCCTGAAGGGCCTACAATTGAAAAGGTATCTCCTTTTTCAATTTCAAAAGAGATATCATGCAATACGGTTATTTTTTTTGAACCACTTGTATATGTTTTCTCAAGCTCGTGAATCTTTAATATCTTTGGCATACTATTATTTAATTTATTCTATAAAAATAAAGAAAAGCAAAATAAGCAAATGATTTTAAATTTTTACGGTAACCAAAGACTGATTTTCTTAAAGTTTTGTTATTTTATAATTGCTTTTTTGCTACTTTCTTGTGGTGGAGAATCTTCTAAAAAAGAAAAAAATGAGCAATTAGAACCCGTAGAAACTGAAAGTGCTACTGCTTCTAAGAGTGGCTCTAAGACTATCCTATGCTTTGGCGATAGTCTTACAGCAGGATATGGACTTGATGACGTAAATGATGCTTTTCCCGCCATTATACAATCTATGATTGATTCTTTAGGCCTTGATTACGAGGTTGTCAATTCTGGACTAAGTGGAGAGACTAGTGCTGGTGGGAGAAGCCGTATAAAATGGGTGCTCAAACAGAAAATTGATGTCTTTTTATTAGAATTAGGTGCTAATGATGGGTTACGTGGAGTTCCATTACAGGAAACTCGCGAGAACCTGCAGGCAATTATAGACGCGGTACATAATAAAGAGCCTGATGCCACTATCATTCTGGCCGGAATGCAACTTCCCCCTAATTTGGGCCCGGCTTATACTACGGAGTTCAGTTCTATTTTTTATGAGTTGGCAGAAAAAAATGAGCTTGAATTAATTCCGTTTATATTGAAAGATGTGGGAGGTATTCCTGAATTAAATCAAGATGATGGTATTCATCCTACTATTGAAGGGCAAAAGATCGTAGCAAACAATGTCTGGACCGTTTTAAAAAAGGTGATATACTAAAATGAAAAACAGTCAATTAGGATTTTGCCCTTATTTATAACAAAAATTGAGGTCAAAACGGAGAAAAGAATATATTTTGGATTGGCTTATGTAAAATGACAGCTTTTTTAGCCACTATACACACATTAGCTTCCCTCAACGTCGGTTCGTATTGTATGGCCAAAAATATTTGGACATAATGTTGTAGCTTATATTTTATAGCTAGTCAAGCTGTTCAATAGACGGAATCATTTACAGTATTTAATTAAAATACAGTTGAAACATCAATATGGTGTCCATATACGCATGTGCAAAAATTAATACCCAGATTCTCTTTTTTAGATATAGGTAACTACCCCCTAAAGCCAATCCCATAAAGGTAGTTTGAACGACTCCCATAATTCCCCAGCTATAATGAGCCAAACCAAATACTATAGCACTAATGATAACAACTATGATTTTTCCCGCTTTACCACTTAATCCCAATTCAGAAATACGGTTTATTAAAAAGGCCCTGTAAATGACTTCTTCACCAAAAGATGCAACTATATATACACCGCCAAGCGTTAGAAAAAGCATCCAGATGTTATCCTTTAAATAATCATAACTACTCATATCAGAGCTTTCTGGGATGCCTGTAATATTTGCCATTATTATCGAACCTATAACGAAACCCGCTAAGGCTAAAATGAATACTATAATGGATTGTAAAAATGTTTTCAATCCAATCTTCCAAGTAACTTTTTTAAAACTGAATCCAAAATGTTCTAAGCCCTCTCCCCTTAACTTTATCCCTGTAAAGACCATTAAAAGCATCATAATATTAGCAGTCCATATAATAGTTTGATTATATAAAAGGTCAGACGATTCATTTGAGCCGAATGCCTTTATAAATAGAAATGCAACTAGAAAAACCATAATTATTTCTACAGTTTTAGCTGATCTATTTGTTTTTAATAATTGCCCTAACTTATTAAACAAAGCATTGTTTGGTTGTTTTTTGAAGTGATTTTCTAATTGCATAATATATTTCTTTGAATGATTTACAATGCAATAGTATATCATTCAATAACTATAATAGACCGAAATCAGGAAGTCGAACCCTTTTGTAAAGAGTTTTTAAATTGAGTAGGAGTTAGATTCGTGAATTTTTTAAAAGCAGTATTAAATGAAGACTTAGAATTAAAACCTGAATCGTACATTACTTCTTGAATGGTCAATTTTTTAACGGCTTGATTTTCAAACAAAAATTTTGCGGCTTCTACTCTAAATCTATTCACAAAATCGAAAAAATTACAAGAATAGCCTTCATTTATTACTTGTGATAAAATTTTAGATGACAAATCCAATTCGTTCGACAAATCATTAATAGTCAATTCACTATCTAAAAATCTTTCTTTCTCTTTCATATAGTTCCCCAACCTATTCATAAATATTTTAAGATCTGTTTGAGATAAACTTGATCCTGCATATTTTTCTTTCTCCTTAAAATTAGTCTGGGTAAGAGCACCACTTTTATTAGAGGATTGATTTAACATCTTTAGCAAGATAGAATTGACAAAATAAAACATAAATAGGATCATTAACAGTAGTGTGGTTAATAATCCGTTTTTTACCCCAACAAAAGGCAACATGGAGTGAATTAATGATAATGAAAACAATATAATGAAACTGTTCAGTATAAATTTTAGAAGCTTAAAATTATCTTGATTAAATGTTGAATATATATCCATCACCTTTCCAATAACTTTATTTATTTCTTTTTTCGACCTAAATAAATAATAAAAAATGTGAGTTAAAACTAAAATCTCACCGATACGAAAATATAGCGGGATATCCTGATTATTAATTTGATCTTTAGCTTGGATGATAGATTCAGTATCAACAAATAAAATCATTCCAGTCACCAAGCAAATAGAAATCAAAAAAGGGATAAAGTGAACAAGACTTTTCTTCTGTAATGTATAATTTTTAAATAAAACGGATTGTGTGAAAAGATATAGTAAGGGGCCATATGCAAACATAAATGTATCATCAATAAAAAATAATTGAGGGGCTATTATTTCAACTCGGAATACTATTAAATAAAAATTGAATACAACTATGGATAACATCAGAAAAACAGTAGCAAGGAGTTTATTGCTTAAGGTTTTTCCTTTTCTATTTTGAAATAAAAAAAGTGAGACAAATAAGAATTGAAAACATAATACGGAAAACAATATTTTCAACAAATTAATGTCCATAAAGAGTTTGAATTTTAATGATTGGTGTAAATCTATTAAAATAAATAAACATTGCTTAATTAGAACATCTTATTCTTCTATAAAGCACTGATTTCATAATCAAACCAGTGCGTATATCATACGAATTAGAATTTAAAAGTTTTTGCAGGAATTTAGTTCATTTTTGTTTTCAAGACCCGATTTTGTTTTTCGGCTTGTAAATCCATTGTTTTACCTATAATAAGTCCTAATATCATTCCAAATCCAAGCCCCATGGAAACACCAATAGTCTCTTTAAACATCGATCCAACCACAATACCGAAACTCGTACCTAAAGCTATTCCACTAGCAGTATAATATCCTTCCGAAATTAAGGAAAACTCTTGTTTAAGATATTTTTTGAATTCACTAAGCTTTCGTGTTACGTATTTCTTTTTATTTGCCGGAATCTCTTTTAGTTTAAGAAGCTCGAGCTCTTCTTCTATTGATCTCATTTGTTCCTTGGTTAAGTTTCTGTTTTTCAGATCATATAGTATTCCAATGAAATTTTTATATAGCTTGATCTAAGATTTTTGTTCTATTTGGGTAGGCAAACTTTCCAAAAAGTTTGTAGCATCATTTATAGTCATAATATGTGTTTTAAATATTTAGTGGCTTAAGATCTAAATTATTACAGCTGCTATTCATTTTTTTTAATTCGAAGCTCTTAATTCCGCCATATCCTTTAATAATCCGTTGAGCCTTCTCACTATTCTCCCATAGCCTAAATTGAAATCCCATTCACCTATCTTTCCTCCGAAAAAAGCCAAGAGGCCTACAATAGCTATTAGTCCAACAATCCCAACTACGGGTAAACCAAAAAGAATCATCATATCGGGGTATTTTACCAGTAACCAATTAACATATTCTTCGCCAGGAATATTTCCACCAATACTCCCAAACCAAAATCCTGCCACCATGGATAAAAAAACATAGGGACAAAGGTATCGTGATAGTTTTGTATTGAATGAAGTCACTTTTCTTATCCAATTATTAAATGACTGGAGATATTGATAACTATTTACGTTCTTATCAATAGTATCTAATTCTTTTTTAAATCCTATAGCGAAATAAACAATAGTCATATATAAGAAAAACAGTGGAATACCCAAATATGGTATTCTTACAATTAATGCTATTGGCAAAAAAATAAACGCAAATACAACAATTGCAATAATATTAATTTTATACATCCGTCTAAATTTGGCCACGATATCTATAGATTTTTGGTTGTATAGATCATTGAGTTTTGGAACTATTAATGCATCTTTTTTTAAGAATCCTTCTTTCCAAATAGTTTCAATTGATTTTTTCATTCTTATGTTTTTTGTTTTAATAATATTTTTAATCGACCTTTTATCCTTTTAATACGTACACCTATATTATTAGAATTAGTTCCAATGATATCGGCAATTTCCTGGTAACTCTTTTCTTCCAAATAAAGTAAGATCACCGCTCTGTCTATTTCAGATAATTTTCTAATGGCATCGTATAGCTGATTCAATGACTCGTCTGAAAATGTCTGACTTTCCTCTAATATTTCTTGAGGAAGATGGTCTGAAGTGAGATTTTGCTTGTTGTTTTTCTTTTTTTTTAGAAGGGTTAAGCATACATTTAATGACAATCTGTAAATCCAGGTCGACCATTCTGACTTTTCTTCAAAGTTGTCTTTACTTCACCAAATCTGTAAACAAACCTCTTGATAGTAATCCTCGAAATCCTCCTGAGAATTAGTATACGCCCTACAAATTTTAATAATTATAGCGGCATATGGTAAAATGGATATAGTATAAAAATCGCTACTCACTTTAGTTTTTTTTAATTAGTGGCCCAAAATTTAAATTATTACACAATAAAATATTTTTTATTTTATAATTCAGCATTTGGATCAGAAAAATTTTAAATACTTCGAGATTAACATTTAAGTTCGCCATTAAGGTTTTTATTCGGCTTGTATTTTAAAAACTCTAAATGTTCAAAACTAGGTTAAATAATATCCTAATATTAAATTAAGTTATATACGATCAATTTTCCTCAGCTTGGATTGGAATTAAAAAAACAGTTTGACTATATTTACTCACTGTTTTTTATGTATACACAAAAACCTAGATAGCCTTATTAATGGCGGAAAAAAAGAAATTTGGAACATTTGCAGGCGTTTTTACACCGTCAATTTTAACCATATTAGGGGTTATAATGTATATGCGCTTAGGTTGGGTTGTTGGTAATGCAGGCTTAATTGGAGCTATTATTGTTATTATTTTAGCACATCTTATAGCAGTTACCACAGGGTTAAGTGTATCTTCCGTAGCTACAGATAAAAAAATTGGTGCCGGAGGAATCTATTATGTGCTTTCCCGAAGTATGGGGATTCCAATTGGTGGCTCCATTGGTATCGCATTATTTATTGGAACTGCCTTTTCCATAGCCTTATATTTAGTCGGGTTTTCAGAAAGTTTCAATGCTTATTTTGGCTTTGGAATGACGATCAATGACATTAGATTAACAGGAACCCTTGCTCTAGCTGCAATTACAGTATTGGCATTAATAAGTACCTCTGTTGCGCTTAGAGCGCAGTTTTTTATTCTGGCAGCCATAATCATTTCCTTGATTTCTGTCTTTTTTGGAACAACAGCATTTGCACCGGAAACTGTCAATCTGTTTACTACGGAAGATTCGGTTTCTTTAGAAGTTGTGTTTGCCATTTTTTTTCCTGCTGTTACAGGATTTACTGCTGGTATTGCCATGAGTGGTGATCTAAAAGACCCTAAAAGATCAATTCCAATTGGTACGTTATCTGCTATTGGTGTGGGGCTGATAGTTTATCTGGGACTAGCCATTTTTATTTCATTCACTATCAATTCTGAAACACTAAAAACAGATTATAATATTTTAATGAAAATAGCCATGTTTGCTCCTGCAGTTGTTGCCGGAATTTGGGGCGCGACCTTATCTTCGGCCATTGGAGGGATTCTTGGTGGACCAAGAATATTACAGGCCATGTCCATAGATCAGGTAACTCCAAAAATATTTGGCAAAGGAAAGGGAAAGAATAGTGAACCGGTAAATGCCTTATTTGTAGTTTTTATAATAGCAGAAGCTGGTATTTTAATTGGAGAATTAGATGTTATTGCCCGTGTGGTTTCTATGTTCTACTTAACGGCTTATGGCTTTATTAATATTTCTTATTTCCTGGAAAGCTGGGCCAATCCGGATTTTCAGCCATCCTTTAAAATTAAAAGCTGGATTGGTTTACTCGGTTTCATTGCTTGTTTTGGTGTCATGTTCAAGCTGGATATTTTGGCAATGATCGGTGCATTAGCGGTTATCGGAGGATTGTATTTCGGACTACAAAGAAAAGAAGTACACTTGCAATCTAACGATGTTTGGCGAAGTGTTTGGGAAAATGTTGTAAATAAAGGATTAAAACAAATAGATGCCAAAGTTGATGAAAACTCCAATTGGAACCCAAATATTATTCTGTTCAGCGGCCGAAGTGATCATCAATCCTATCTTTTAGAATTATGTAAAACCGTTTCAGGACGTACTGGAATTGTTACTAATTTTAAACTTATTGTAGTTAAAGAGAATTTTAAACCCTTAAGAAAAACAGAACAAATAGTTAGAAATGAGTCTTTTAGAGAGCTTGGTATTTTTGCAAGACAAATAAAAGTAGATAATATTTATCAGGGCATAATAAATATTGCCACAACCTTTGGTTTTTCTGGCGTTGAACCAAATACCATCATGATGGGCTGGCCCAAAGGCCTTGAAAATTCTAAGGAGTATTCTAAAATGACGGAAACTCTACTGTATTTAGATTATAATTTACTGTATTTAGATTTTGACAGAAAAACAAAATTTGGCAACTATCAAACCGTCGATCTGTGGTGGCGTGAAACCGACAGTAAAAATGCGGAAATGATGCTTAATATAGCACGATTTATCATTGCATCACCAAGATGGAACAACACGAGTATTAGAGTTTTGTTTGTGAATAATAATAATATTGATCGCAGAATTATACGTACAAAAATTTCCAATCTTGTAGAAGATCTAAGAGTAAATGTTGAAATCAAAATTATTAATAATACGGTAGAGCAAAAACTATTTTATGATCTGATCAAGGAAGAATCCGATTCTACAGATCTGACATTAGTAGGTATCCCTGATTACAAAATTGAGAAACAGGCCGAATTTGTTCTTAAAACAAATGATCTTTTTGAAACCATTGGTTCTACCCTATTGGTAAAAGCGGCCAATAATTTTAATGTTTTGGACTTAGACCTGATTAAGAATGAATAGTTTAACTGACTAGTTTTTAAGACTAATTTGCAATATTGACCTTGGTCCTTACCCCTTTTATCAATAACCAAAAAATAATTGAAAATTCTCCAATTATCAAAGGCAGCATCAGATAGAGAGAAATAGTCTCTTGATAATCAGGTAAAAAGAAAGCCGTAAAACTTTCCAGCAAATAGGAGAAACAGCCAATGACTAAGAAAATTCCTATAACTTTTGGTATAAATGTCGACCTTATAACCAGCAGCCCGAATGGCAAGAGCCAAAGCCCCCAAAATATTTCGACAATAATAATTCCTTGTTCATACAATTCTATAAACAGCATCATCAAAGAATTCCGTTGTGCAGTGTCAAAAACATTTAGAAAATCTGATCCGCCTACAAGGATCTGGGCAGCAACCAGGTTAAGAGAATTTAAGAACGCTATCGGTACAGAAACCATTACCAACGTAACCATAAGTTTAGCATGTTTTGGATTAACCTCTTTAAGCAAACGGTTTAGTGACAATACCAAAAAAACAAAAATAGTTTGACTGACCAGACTGCTATACACACTTAAACGAACAAGCAATTCAGAATCTATCATGTTCCTGGCCGTTGCAGCAATATCTCCTGCCACTATAATATTGGAGGGTACATACATAATACCAAAACCGCCAGTTATTGCCATCAACAGATAGAGTAACCCTGCAATTCTTGCATTTTTTTTCTTTGAATTCATTTGATCGATCATTTAAGTTACGATAATTAATGTTTTTCTTTTGAGATTGTTATATCGTAATAACAACATTTCCTTTTTTGTGTCCTTTATCAACATAGGAATGGGCCTCTGCAATTTGTTCCAAGGGATAGCTTCTATCAATTATCACTTTTATCTTTCCAGCTTCAAAAAGCTCATTGAAGAAAATTAAATCTTCCGCTTTTTCGCTCATTACTCCGGATATTACTTTTTTACTGCTTGTAATTGAAACCCATAAACCTCGAAGCATTCCTGACAGTCCGGATGCCGCTAAAATTAAAACTCCTTTTTTCTTTAGAGATCCTATGCTATTTGAAAACGAACTTTTACCCACTGTATCAAAAATAACATCGTAGGTTTTACCATTTTTGCTAAAATCGACCTTGGTATAATCAATTACATGATCAGCTCCCAATGATTTTACCATCTCTAAATTGGCAGTACTGCAAACCGCTGTGACTTCTGCCCCAAAATACTTTGCAAGTTGTACAGCATAGGTACCTATCGATCCTGAAGCTCCATATATGAGAACTTTTTGCCTGCCTGACCGGTTGACCGGTTCGTTATTTACTTTTCCTTTTCTCAGAAAATACAGTGCTGTATTTCCCCCAAAGGGAATCGCTGCGGCTTCTTCAAAGGTCATATTATTGGACTTCAATGCCACTACTCCATTTTCAGGCAGACATATATACTCAGCATATGCACCCATTTGCATACCGGTAGTTGCAAAAACCTGGTCGCCTTCTTTAAATAGTTTTACATCT
>PVMK01126574.1_pt1 | contig 26679 bp, 24 predicted proteins | sample 1853481 | NCBI WGS metagenome assembly PVMK01 (sample SAMN08533507, study PRJNA380276) | Marine sediment metagenome, whole genome shotgun sequencing project. | reverse complement strand
ATCTTCGCCCTCGACCATTACACGGATAACCGGTTCTGTTCCGGATGCTCTTAATAGTACACGTCCCCGATCACCGAGTGCTTTCCTGGCATGTTTAACAGCCCTCTCTACGTTCGCCGAGTTGCAAACCTCGTCTATCGCTATGTTTCCGGAACGAGACAGATCCACATTGATCATCAACTGGGGGAATACCGCCATCCCCGAGACCAGTTCAGACAAGGTTTTTCCCGTCGCCGCAATCTCGCTCAACACCTGCAGTGCGGCGACAATACCATCCCCGGTTGTCGTCTTGTCCAGGCAGATTATGTGTCCGGATGACTCGCCACCAAGATTCCAGTTACGATTGCGTAGCTCGTTCATTACGTAGCGATCCCCGACCGCTGCCCTGACAAACTCAAACCCCATCTCCGTACAGGCCAGTTCAAGGCCAAGGTTGCTCATCAATGTCCCGACTATCCCTCCTTCATACGTGCCTGATCGAAGACGACTTCCAGCCAGCACATACATAATCATGTCTCCATCGATGACCCTGGCATTATGATCGACCATGATTACACGGTCGGCATCACCATCGAAGGCAATACCCAGGTCGGCGCCACCACCCAGGACTCGTTGCCGGAGCGGTTCGATATTCGTGGACCCACTGTCAAGATTAATATTAAAACCGTCCGGTTGAACACCGATCGAATCGACATCAGCACCTAACTCGGCAAATACGGCCGGCGCGACATGGTATGCAGCACCATTTGCACAATCCAGGGCAATCCGGGTACCCCTGAGAGCCATATCCGCCGGAAAAGTGCCTTTACAGAACTCGATATAACGCCCCGCGGCATCTTCAAATCTTCTCGCCTTACCCAGTGCCCCCGCATCAACGACATCCAGTTCGGCGGCCATCAGTTCCTCGATGTTATTTTCAACATCGTCCGGCATCTTGTACCCATCGGTAGAAAAGAACTTGATCCCATTGTCATAAAAAGGGTTATGCGAGGCACTGATGACCACGCCGGCACTGGCACGCGATGTCCTCGTCAAATAGGCGATCCCCGGGGTGGGCATAGGACCAACGAGCGATACATCCATCCCCGCCGCGGACAATCCTGCCTCCATGGCGGACTCAAGCATATACCCCGAAACCCTCGTATCTTTACCGATCACCACGGTCCCACCCTTATTTTTGCCTGCGAGGGTCCGACCCAGGGCCCAGCCGAGTTTCATGATCGTGTCCGGCGTAATCGGCTCTTTCCCAACCTTCCCGCGGACACCGTCGGTTCCAAAATACCTGCGCCTGCCATCCACCTTGTTAGTACACATAATCATCAACAGAACTCAATTTCTCATCTGATGTACGGATATATTCACGTGTGGCCTGATCGCTGAACAGGTTGTACCTGAGGATATACCACAACGCAGCAAACCCATCCCTGAACGTTATTTTCTTACCCTCCTCGAAAGTCCGGCCGTGATAGGAGATCGGCACTTCATAGACCCTGGCGCGTGTCTTGCAAACCTTGGCCGTTGCCTCAATTTCAAAACCAAATCCACTGCTGGTAATCGGCATATCCTTGAGGAGAAATGAGCGAAAGGCCTTGTAGCAAGTCTCAACATCCGTCATATTTTTATTGGTAAACAGGTTGCTGAAGAACGTTATAAACCGGTTTCCCAGGAAGTGATAAAAATACAGTACCCGCTGCTCCTTGCGCACCAGGAAGCGACTCCCGTACACAACGTCAGCCAGCTTGTTCCATAAAGGCTCACAGAGATAACGTATCTCTGCGGGATCATATTCAAGATCGGCGTCCTGAATAACAACGACTTCCTGGCTGACGTATCCGAGGCCGGTACTCAGCGCCGCCGTCTTGCCGCCATTGTGATCCCGGCGGACGAGCTTCAATCGTTTGTCCCGTATAGCCTCAACAACCGCGGCGGATTTATCCGTTGAACAATCGTCAACCACGATAACCTCGTCAACAAATGACAAGGCGAGCAAATTATTACATACGCGCCCTACCGTCGCCTCTTCGTTGTACATCGGTACAAGTACCGATAGTGAATACTTACTCGTTGTATTCATTCCAGGGAACCCCTTATGTGTCCATGTTATCTTTGAGATGTGAAGCGTATAACTGCAAGGTACCCGATAATGAACAATGGGCAGCGAAGGGCCAGTGCCAACGGACGAGTCATCCTTTGCAAGAGCACCCAATGTTACAACTTTTTCGCAGGCAATGAACAAATCTTCACACCTGTACTGACTATGGGTCAGGCCATAAGCCAGAGATGTCATATAATGCATTGAAGATTCATTCAAGCAGCATCCAGGAGCCTGTCAACACTTGACAGGTAACAGCATCATGAAAAGTGCCCTCGAATTTCTGCCGTTTAGTACCAATCCGCCAGGTGATTCATTGCGGGGCGCGGCGGCGATGGCCGGAATCATCGGGCTTTGCCTGCTCTACGCGGTCCTCGCGACAGGCCAGCTCATGTCCGGCAGGCTCGATAATTACCAGACACATGGAATTCACCCCGCCCGAACGACAATGTTACCGGGCGGGCCATTGCATGTAGAGTACTCGCTGCCGTCAAGGATCGATAACATCGATGACGTCGCTATCTTCATCACTGAAAATTCGAGACTTGGAAACAGGGGACAGCGGATGAACCTCGAGGTTCAAGGTGAGAACAGCTCGACAAGATCCATCATCCTCGGCGAGGCCAACCAGAACTACCGGGAGTATGGCGGCAATTCCGGCAACCCCGCGGCACTCGTTTTTTATCACCTGGACATTGCACGCTCCGAAGACGATTCTTCACACATATTGCTCAAATTCAGCATGCCCGATGCAAGAGGAGGAGAGTTGGAGCTTATCGCTCAGCCTCGTCAACCGGATGGCCGGGACAGCAGCCTCTTCATAGGTGGACAGGAACTCGCCGACATGGACATTGGCATCCAGGTCCGGGAAGTGAACGCCCGTCGTCTGTGGCGACTGTTCCTTATTGGTTGTATCCTGGTCGTATTGTCACTGGCAGCCATGTGGAATCGCCGTTTCCTCCCGCTCCCCGTCCTGCTTGTCGGCTTTCCAATGGCCCTGATCCTTGCCGAAATATGCTGGCAGCAACGACTGGACCTGTACTGGAACTACTTCTGGCCGGATGGGTATGTAGAACTCGCGCACCAGGTGCGGCTGTGGTTGAACGGTGATTCCTCCTGGAACCAGTTAAGTGGCTATTTGTCGAGCTACCGTAACGGGCAGTCCTGGCTGATCCCCCTCTGTATTGCGCTTCTCTCTGCAACCGGCATAAGCTACCTGCTGGCGTTTACCCTGGTCAATTATCTCGCCTATCTTGTCATGGCGCTGGCCTGGCTGGGTTTGTTCAGACGCGCATTTCCATGGGCATCACCGGCGAGGCTCAGCCTGTTTCTACTGGTCATCCTGTTCCACTACCTCCATCTACTGAGCGGCGGCACGCCGATGACTGATATCGGCGCCGCCGCCTTCGTTGCCCTGTTTTTCTACAGCTTTTATTCACTACTCTCACGGTCGAAGCAAACTGCCGGCAGCGTGGTCATTCCCGCTATCGTTATTGCACTGGCCTGCCAGACGAGAATCGCGCTCCTGCCCCTGGTACTGACACCTCTGGGCGTAGCGATAGCCATAGCTTTGACAGACAAATACCTCCTCCCTCCCGACAAGGGTTTATCTTCCAACTCGCGCCGCTATATGCTGATCGCGGCACCGACTTTCATCTCAGCCGCAATACTGCTAATTTTCTATACCCTGCTAAACCTGTTCGGCACATTCCAGCTTGCCAGACTGGTAGCCACTTCAGAGGTGTTCCAGTCTGGGTTCAGCATGAACGATTTTCTTGGATTCACGTTGAACGTGTGCCTGGCCGGACTGGTAGTCACTGCCATCTACTGGCGCAAGGTCATTGGCAATCCCCTGTTGCTGGCCTTGTGGATTTTTACCTTCGGTTATCTGGTGATGCTGTATCTCGGCCAGATTATTACCTGGGAGCGATACTGGATCCCCGTGGCCGGCGCGGCGACGTTCTGCGCACTGGGCACATTGAACCTGGGGCGGTACGAGCGTGTATACCTCTGTTGCGCGGTGATACTTCTCGGCGCCCAGTTCTACTTTTTATTTCACAACAACCTGGACTACATTTGAACGCGAGTGTTCCTGATTTCTCTCTTTCACGGCCTGCGTCACTCTCAAGGCCTCGACAGTAGGAGCGACATCATGAACACGGAGTATCCGCGCCCCGCCAAGATAGGCCATCACTGCCATCGCAACACTCGCGTAAACCCGATCAGCAGATTCCGGCAGAATTGCCCCGATCATGGACTTCCGGGACAAACCGGCCAGCACCACGTAACCCAGTTCACATAAGCGATTCAGGCCAGCCAGCAAATCGAGATTGTGCGACAGCCCCTTCCCGAATCCGAAGCCCGGATCCACGACGATGTTATCTGCACGAATTCCGGCATCAATACATGTATCGCCTCTCTCTTGTAAAAATGCAATTACATCTTCAACCTCGTTTTCATACTCTGGCCTGGCCTGCATAGTGCCCCACGTTCCCTGCATATGCATCAGGCACACCGGTACACCCGACTCCACGGCCACATCAACGGCGCCTTCCGTGCGCAAGGCATTCACATCGTTGATAAACCCGGCGCCCGCACTCACCGCTTCACGCATCACCTCAGGTCTGACCGTGTCTATCGACAGGAGTACGCCAACATGGTCTTGCAGATACTCGAAAACAGGTATCACCCGGTCCAGTTCTTCCTGTAGCGACACTCCGGATGCACCCGGGCGGCTGGACTCGCCTCCCACATCAATGATATCTGCTCCGTCCGCGACCATTCTCTCGGCATGCCGAATGGCATCGTCACGGCAGAAATACCGACCGCCATCGGAGAAAGAATCAGGGGTGACATTCAGGACCCCCATGATGAGCGCGCGTGTTGAATCCACGTCGCTCCCCCCGGGAATCAGCCTGGAAATGGTGCGTTCAGGCCTCGCCACTTGCGGGTTTATCCATGCGTGGCCGCACAGAATCACCCTCGCCCTCAGGCGTGTCGGGCTCGTCGGGCTTGCTTTTCGGTCTTGGCGTATCTTCCGGCGGGCGGGGATCCTTACCGGCCATGACGTCGGCGATCTGGTCTGAATCCAGCGTCTCCCACTCCATCAGGGCACTGGCCATAACCTCGACCCTGTCACGATTCTGGTCCAGGATTTCCCGGGCACGTGAGTACTGTTCCTCAAGTATACGGGATATCTCCTTGTCTACTTTTTCAGCGGTCGACTCGCTGAGATTCTTGTTCGTGGTTACATCCCGGCCGAGAAATACCTCTGACTGGTTCTCGCCATAGACGCGTGGCCCGAGCAATTCGCTCATCCCCCAGCGTGACACCATGTTTCGTGCAAGCTCCGTGGCCTGTTCAAAGTCATTCGATGCCCCGGTGGTCATCTGGTTCATGAACATCTCTTCGGCTATTCTGCCACCCATTAGTATCGCGATTCTCGCCAGCAGATACTCACGATTGTGGCTGTAGCGGTCCTCTTCGGGCAGCTGCATTGTGACGCCCAGCGTTCGGCCACGCGGAATTATGGTCACCTTGTGGACGGGATCGGTATCCTCCAGCATCCTGGCCACGATGGTATGACCGGATTCATGATAGGCCGTATTACGCCTTTCCTCTTCGGGCATGACGATTGAGCGGCGCTCGACACCCATCAATACCCTGTCCTTGGCCATTTCAAAATCGTCCATCTCGACGAGTTTTTTGTCGCCACGCGCCGCGAACAGGGCGGCTTCGTTGACGAGATTCGCAAGATCTGCACCGGTAAATCCTGGTGTTCCACGTGCAATCACACTCGCATCCACGTCCTTGGCGACCGGCACCTTGCGCATGTGGACCTGCAGTATTCCTTCCCTGCCCCGAATGTCGGTAGCGGCACGTGAACCTGGCGGTCAAACCGCCCCGGCCTGAGCAAGGCGGGGTCAAGGACATCCGGCCGGTTGGTGGCAGCGATGACAATGACACCTTCGCCACCTTCGAATCCATCCATCTCCACCAGCAACTGGTTGAGTGTCTGCTCGCGCTCATCATGACCGCCGCCCAGGCCGGCACCCCGTTGCCGCCCGACGGCATCGATTTCGTCGATAAATATGATACAAGGTGCGTGCTTTTTTGCCTGCTCAAACATATCCCTGACGCGGGACGCACCGACGCCGACAAACATCTCGACAAAATCAGACCCGGAGATCGAGTAGAACGGTACCTTGGCTTCACCCGCAATTGCCCGGGCAAGTAGTGTCTTACCGGTACCGGGACTACCGGTCATCAATACTCCGCGAGGTATACGCCCACCCAGCTTCTGGAAGCGCGTAGGGTCGCGCAGGAACTCGACCAACTCACCGACCTCCTCCTTGGCCTCCTCAATACCAGCCACATCCTCAAACGTGACCGTGTTATTGTCCTCGTTCAGCATACGGGCGCGGCTCTTGCCAAAGCTCATCGCTCCCCGGCCTCCACCACCCTGCATCTGTCGCATCAGGTAGATCCATACACCAACAATAAGCAGTAACGGAAACCAGTTAATGAAAATCTGCATCAGGAGGGACGGACCCTCCTCGGACTGGGCCTCAATTTCAACCCCGTACTTCAAGAGCTCGTCTATCAGGTGATCATCCTGGGGGGCCATGGTGATGAATTGCTGCCCATCGATAGTGGTGCCTTCTATGCGATTTCCCTTGATCACCACCCGGGAGACACTCCCGGCCCGCACCTGTCCAATGAACGCGGTGTAGTTCACCTGCCCGGCATTACCCACATCAGTGCCGGAAAAGTTATTAAAAACGGCCATCAAGACCATTGCGATGAATATCCAGATCAGGATATTGGTTGTCAGCTTATTCAAATCAAAAACCCCAGGCTACCTTGCAGACCGGCGTAACAGGGTGGCAAATACGTACACATACCTTAATATTACTCCGATTTTTCACAGTTCGCCTGTTTCCACAACAAAATTAACGTGCACGCAATGTTACCGCGTAACACTCTCCAGCCTTTACCTGCGCTTATCCAGCGCCAGGTAGTAATATTCCCTGCTATTTGCCCTTGATGCACTCGGCTTCCGCACTTGTCCACCTCTAAAAATCAACGCCAGTTCTCTCGCGGAACCGGTTGGCTTCCGCTCCCTGGAACAGTTTCACCAAGAGCCTGCCCCCCGGTCTTAACGAGGATTGACAGTATTCAGCAGTGGCGCGATAGAGTTCAGAAAACCGGGCCTCGTCCGCATCCCTGATCCCACTGATATTGGGGGCCATATCCGAAATTACAAGGTCTGCGAGTCCGCCCGGCAAACTTTCCGCGATACGTTCCCGCGTACGCGGTTCGGTAAAATCCCCACGGATAAACCTGGCGCCGGGAATGTCCTGCATTTCAAGCAGATCGACAGATACCAGGCACCCGTTTTTGCCGATGCGCCTGGTCACATACTGTGACCAGCCGCCGGGGGCCGCGCCCAGTTCCACTACGGACATGCCCGGTTTCAATAAGTGGTCTCTTAAATCTATCTCTTCCAGTTTAAATGCCGCACGCGAGCGGTACCCCTGACTGGCAGCCCGCTTCACATACGGGTCGTCAGTATGCCGTTTCTTCCAGTTATTGCGTTTTTTCCGGCCAGGACGCACTATTGCCTCAACTTAAGGTACCTCTGATTTAATTTCGGGGACAGTTTACTTAATTCGATTATGGCTATTTTCATAGAAAAATGTGTAAGTTTCGAATTAAGTAAACTGTCCCCGAAATTAAAGTAAAGTATCTCCGAAATTACTCAATACATACACAACTCATAGGCAACTCGTGAATCTGACCGGCAAACAAAAGAATTTTCTTCGCGGCCGCGCCCATCACAGGAATCCGGTCGTGGCCATTGGTAATGCGGGTCTGTCGGCATCGGTGCTGAATGAAATAGAACTCGCCCTCGCCCGGCACGAATTACTCAAACTAAAGCTACCGGCAGGTAACAAGCAGGAGCGAACTGCGTTACTCGCAAGCATTTGTGCTGAAACCCTTGCCGAACCGGTACAGATCATTGGTCGGGTCGGGGTCATTTTCCGACAAGCGGAAGAACCCGGCATCAAGCTACCCTAGGGAACCAGCGATCTATCCAGGGACTACCGCACTGCTTCGTGCCGGTGGGAAAAAACCCAATATTGCCGGGCGCCGAAGTTCCAGAAAAATACTACCCCGGTCGCAATGATCTTCGACAACATCTCGGGGAGCGATACCCATTCTACCAGCATCCAGAGCACCCCTATATGGAAGCAGAGGCCGAGAATACTGACGAAAAGTACGAGTGTCGCCTCATGTGCCATCGCCCGCATGCCAGGCCCAAACACCCAGTAGCGACTGAGGAGATAGTTAACCACGAATGAGATGCAAAATGAGAGCAGCGCGGCGGACAGGTAATGGATTCCAACGTATTGAGTGAACACCCAGAACAATGACCAGTCCACCAACGCCGACATGCCGCCGGTAATAAAGTAGCGCACAAATCGTGTTAGAAAAGCGTCATTAAACATATATTCGCGCCGGATGGTTAACCTGGACGATATTACTCGTACGATATGTCCAGTATCTCGTAACTGCGTATACCACCGGGTGTCTTGACCTCGACCTCGTCCCCCGCTTTTTTGCCGATCAGGGCACGTGCTATCGGCGAACTGAGAGAAATCTGGCCGCGCTTCAGGTCCGCTTCAAGGTCTCCGACAATCTGGTACCGAACCTCGGCATCATTGCCCTCATCATACAATTCCACCCAGGAGCCAAAGATAACCTTGCCATTGGCGTTGTGTTCCGCGGGATTGAATATCTCTGCCCGCGAAAGTTGTGACTCCAGTTTCGAGATGCGTCCCTCGATGAACCCCTGCTGCTCCTTCGCAGCATCATACTCGGCATTTTCTGACAAATCCCCGTGAGACCTGGCCTCCGCGATCGCGGCGATAACCCGGGGTCGATCGATACTCTTGAGATTTTTCAGTTCCTTTCTCAATCTTTCTGCACCCTGGGCAGTCAGTAAGATTCTGCTCATCAGGAAAACTCCTCATGTAAGTCCTGTAAGCGGTTGACACCGGTACTGCCTCTTTCGCGGTGTGCCTCGCATGCGGCAATTGCACCGGCGATAGTCGTAAAATACGTCACCTTATGCATCAGCGCTTCTCGCCGGATCGTATAGGAATCCGCAAGGCTTTGTTTGCCGGCAGTGGTATTGATTATCAGGTCAGCGCGGCCATTCTTGATCAAATCAACGATGTGCGGACGACCCTCTTTCACCTTGTTCACCACCTCCACATCTATACCCTCCGCCGACAACGTCGCCGCGGTGCCGCTCGTTGCGACTATATCGAATCCGGCGGATGCCAGGTAATGCGCGATAGCTGCTATGGGTTTCTTGTCCGCTTCGCGGACACTGATTAGCGCAACACCACCGGCCGGGACGGGGGCGCCGGCAGCTTGCTGGGATTTCAAGAATGCCTCACCGAAGGTCTTGCCGATGCCCATCACTTCGCCAGTACTTTTCATCTCCGGACCCAGGACCGTATCAACACCCGGAAACTTGATAAACGGAAACACCGCCTCTTTTACCGAATAATAGGACGGAATGACCTCTCCGAATATACCTTGCTCCCGGAGATCTGTTCCAGCCATCACCCTGGCAGCAATCTTGGCAAGGGAGCGTGACGTCGCCTTCGATACGAAAGGGACGGTTCTGGATGCCCGCGGGTTGACCTCAAGCACATATATTTCATCCCCCTTGACGGCAAATTGCACGTTCATCAAGCCAACCACATTCAATGCCCTTGCCATACTGCTTGTTTGTTCCCTTAATTGCTTCTGTATCCCGTCACTCAGGCTGAAAGGCGGCAGGGAACAGGCAGAATCACCCGAATGGACACCCGCCTCCTCTATATGCTCCATGACACCGCCTATGACCACGTCAGTTCCATCGCAGATCGCGTCTACATCAACCTCTATTGCGTCGTTCAGGAACCGATCCAACAGCACGGGTGACTCGTTTGATACCTGTATCGCCATTCTCATATAGTTCTTCAGGTCGTCACGATTATGCACAATCTCCATCGCCCGGCCGCCGAGGACATATGACGGGCGCACTACTAATGGATAGCCCACTTCCCCGGCCAGTTTCAGCGCCTCCTCGCTGCTTGTGGCCGTGCGATTAGGCGGCTGCAGCAGCCCAAGGTCATTGAGCAAAGCCTGGAAATGTTCACGGTCCTCCGCATTGTGTATCGCGTCGGGCGAGGTACCGATGATGCGCGTCCCCTCCTTTTCGAGCGCACGTGCCAGCTTCAGCGGTGTCTGACCGCCATACTGGACAATAACCCCTGTTGGTCGCTCTATTCGAACAATCTCGAGCACACCCTCCAGGGTCAATGGTTCGAAGTACAGCCGATCGGATGTATCGTAGTCCGTCGATACCGTTTCGGGATTACAGTTAACCATAATGGTCTGGAAACCGTCTTCCCTGAGCGCCATGGCGGCATGCACACAACAGTAATCAAATTCTATACCTTGTCCAATGCGGTTCGGCCCGCCGCCAAGGACGATAATCTTGTCGGTCTCAACCGGGTCAGACTCGCATTCCTCTTCATAGCAGGAGTACATATAGGCAGTCGCGGTGGCAAACTCGGCGGCGCATGAGTCTACGCGCTTGTATACCGGGTGAACCCGGTGTCTGATCCGGGCCGCCCGCACGTCGTCTTCATCTTCACGAAGCAGGTCGGCGAGGCGCCTGTCTGAAAACCCTGCCCGTTTCCAGCCGAACAGGGTTGCAGCAGAAATATCGGCAAGTTTCTCCCGGGAAATTTCGGATTCAGCACCGATGATGTCCTCTATCTCTGCGAGAAACCAGGGGTCTATCCCGGTAAGCAACTGGATATCCTGGATGGATGCTCCGCTACGGAACGCATCGCCGATATACCACAGCCGCCGCGCGCCCGGCACCTTCAGGGCCTGCTTGATCTCGCTTTTCGCCGTACCAGCCTCCAGGTTCGGCGCAACCTGTGGCTCAAAGCCGTAACTGCCAATCTCAAGACTACGCATGGCCTTTTGCAGCGATTCCTGGAAAGATCGCCCGATCGCCATGACTTCTCCCACGGACTTCATTTGCGTGGTCAGCGTGGCATCGGCCTGGGGAAACTTTTCAAAATCAAACCTGGGTATCTTGGTAACGACATAATCGATACTGGGCTCAAATGATGCCGGGGTCAGTCCACCGGTAATCTCGTTGCGTAATTCATCGAGGGTATAGCCGACTGCCAGCTTGGCTGCGACCTTTGCTATCGGGAAACCCGTCGCCTTCGATGCGAGTGCCGAGGATCGCGAAACCCTGGGATTCATCTCGATGATGATCATGCGGCCGGTAGCAGGATCGACCGCAAACTGTACATTTGACCCGCCGGTATCGACACCAATCTCGCGCAGCACCGCGATACTGGCATTGCGCATTATCTGGTATTCCTTGTCTGTCAGGGTCTGCGCAGGGGCCACGGTAATCGAATCACCCGTGTGTACTCCCATGGCATCGATATTCTCGATGGAACATATAATTATGCAATTGTCGTTGCTATCACGGACGACCTCCATCTCGAATTCCTTCCAGCCAAAGATACATTCCTCGATCAACAACTCGTCGGTCGGGGATGCATCAAGACCTCTTTGGCATATTTCGATAAACTCTTCCTCGTTATAGGCAATTCCTCCCCCTGTGCCGCCAAGAGTGAACGAAGGCCTGATGATCACCGGATAGCCAAGCATCGCCTGTACGCGGAATGCCTCTTCGAGGCTGTGGGCGACGTCGCCACGGACGGTCTCAAGACCGATCGACGACATCGCTTTCTTGAACCGCTCCCGGTCCTCGGCCTTGTCTATCGCCTCGCGGCTCGCGCCAATCAATTCCACACCGTTTCTCTCCAGGACTCCTTCCCGAACAAGATCAAGTGCACAATTGAGTCCCGTCTGCCCTCCCATCGTCGGCAGCAGTGCGTCCGGCTTTTCTATCTCGATAATCCTCGCAACCGCCTCCCAGATTATCGGCTCAATATAGGTGGCATCGGCAAAATTCGGGTCCGTCATAATCGTTGCCGGATTGGAATTCACTAATATCACCCGGTAACCCTCTTCCTGCAGGGCCTTGCAGGCCTGGACTCCCGAGTAATCGAATTCGCAGGCCTGGCCTATGATGATAGGACCGGCCCCGATAATCATGACGGATTCTATGTCGGTTCTTTTTGGCATTTATTTTGGTTTATTCCAGCACTTTATTAACGTCAATCTGACATTGAAAATAATTCAGCCCGATACCCGCATCATGCCGATAAACTTGTCAAACAAGGGCGCAACATCGTGCGGCCCCGGACTAGCCTCGGGATGCCCCTGAAAGGAGAACGCCGGGTGGTCGCGATGTTCAACGCCCTGCACGGTACCGTCAAACAGCGAACGATGGGTAACCCTCAGGTTTGACGGTATGCTGTCCTCGGATACTGCAAAACCATGATTCTGGCTGGTGATAAAAATCTCCCCCGATTCAATCTCCTGGACCGGGTGATTGGCCCCGTGGTGACCAAATTTCATTTTTTCTGTACTGGCTCCCGAGGCGAGGGCAAGCAACTGGTGTCCGAGGCAAATACCGAACAGGGGTACGTCGCAAGCAAGTAACTGCCTGATGGCGCGTATCGCGTAATCACACGGCTCAGGGTCCCCGGGCCCGTTTGACAGGAATACCCCGTCGGGCTTATAACCCAGCACTTCGTCCGCGGTTGTCATAGCGGGGACGACGGTCACCTCGCAGCCGCGCGACGCCAACATCCTGAGTATATTTCTCTTGATGCCAAAATCGAAGGCGATAACCCTGAAACGAGACTCCGGCGCACTTGCATATCCGGACCCCAGGGCCCACTCGGCGGCCTTCCATGGATACATCTCTGCTGTCGTTACCTCTTTAGCCAGGTCCATTCCCTTGAGGCCCGGAAACCCCTTCGCCGCTTCCAGCGCCTTTTCCTCATCAATGCTGTTACCGGTAATGATGCAGCCGCTCTGGGCGCCCTTCTCGCGCAGTATACGGGTCAGTTTTCGAGTATCAATATCGGTGATGGCTACGACGCCCTCATCCCGGAGCCAGGAGGACAGATCAGCCTCGTTTCGCCAATTGCTTGCCAGCCTGGGTATATTTCTGACAATCAACCCGGAGGCAAAAACCCTTGAAGATTCAAAATCTTCCGGATTGGTGCCGGTATTGCCGATATGGGGATACGTCAGCGTAACCAGTTGCTGCGCATACGACGGGTCCGTCAGGATTTCCTGATAGCCCGTCATCGCGGTATTGAAGACCACTTCACCGGTTGTTTGTCCGGAAATTCCGACAGATTGGCCCCGGAAAATTGTTCCATCCTCCAGGGCGAGAAGCGCGGTATTCATCACGTTTTAGTCATGTTAGGTCAGGGCCTGTTTTCACTTGCCAGGTCACTACGTCGCGGGCCTGGCACGGTCGATGGGTGAGGTTGGTCTAAAAAAAGGGAGAACCCCTGAAAGGTTCCCCCGTTCTCTATGCTTGCTCACCGATGTTCATTCTATTCAATACGGAATGCGGATTCAATCAATACCTCGCTGGCGGGCTTACCGTAATCCGAGCACATCCTGCATATCGTAAAAGCCGGGTGGCTTGTTCCCCAGCCAAATGGCGGCCCGCAGCGCCCCATCTGCGAACGTCCTGCGGCTGCTGGCCCGGTGCGTTATCTCTATCCTTTCACCATCAGATGCAAACAAGACGGTATGGTCGCCGACGATGTCACCGGCCCGGATGGATGAAAAACCGATGGTTTCGCGTAAGCGCGGCTCTCCAATACCCTGGCGACCGTACTGCGCAGACTTCGAAAGATCCCTGCCCAGTGCGTCGGCGATGATCTCACCCATGCGCACCGCCGTCCCGGAGGGTGCATCAATCTTGTGACGATGATGTGCCTCGATTATCTCGATATCAACGTCGTCCCCCAGCGCCCGTGCGGCCACGTCGAGAAGATAAAAACACAAGTTTACACCCACACTCATATTGGGCGCCATCATGATCCCCGTTTTCGTGCCGGCCGATTCAATTTCAGCGTGCTGCTTCTCATTAAAGCCGGTTGTACCGATAACTATCTTCCGACTGTTATGAGCACAATACGCCACGTTGGCCAGGGTGGCTTCCACCATGGTGAAATCGATCAGCACATCGAAATCACCTTCACCCGGTGCCGCTGTAATTTCGACCCCTATATCTCCAATTCCGGCTACACTTCCGGCATCATGCCCCAGTTCGGAAGCGCCTTTACGCTCAAACGCTGCGGAAATGCGGGCCTCTTCACTCTCTTCAATTGCCTGGATAATCGTCTTACCCATACGGCCCGCAGCACCTGCAACGCCAATATCTATCATTTCAGGAACCTCTGTTTCCACCTGGTTAGTCAGGACCATTGGTTATGCCCTGTAATTTCAGGGGCAGTATTCCGGGTCGTATCGCACATTTTTCCCATAAATCTGGTCCCGAAATTATTTACACTCCCCATGACCGACGCAGCCGCTGCATTAGTGTAGGAGACCGCGTCTGCTCGGTATTGTTCTACACGACTTCTTCGTCTATACCCGTCCTCTTTATCAGTCCGAGGAGAAAACAGGCGTTCATGAACGCGACGACCTTGCGGCCCTTGATATCTGACTTTGCGACCAGAGATTTCACGGATTCCGTCCTGGAAAAGAGCAGCGCACACAGCTTCAGCGACTGGTTGTCATTCCTTATCAATTCAAAGTGGGGCCACTTCTCGAGCAGATATTCCTGACCCGGGTCTATACCGGGGAGTAACCGGCCCTTTGAGCGCGCCTGTGCTGCGCACCAGACGAACCATGGCAGCGGTGAGGACTTGACCGAGGGATCGACGTACCACCCGTCAGACAAGTCCCTGCGCGTAAGATTCCGCTCTCGCAATATCGTTATCCACTCACGTATCGGTGAATCCGAGTACAAACGTTGTCCCGTTTCATCGATGAGGAACAACGGGGTGCCTCCGAGTAGAATCTCGGTATCTCCTTCCCAGAACCTGATCCCCGCCGGAAGGTGGATCCCCATTCCCCTGTTGGATACCGGATATTTCCTGGCTACGGGTTCCCGGGCCAGGCGCCCACGAGTCATATCATGCAGAGACTGGCTTACCGTCTCGAGTTCCGCCTCGATACTCATTGTCCACGCCTCTATCGAATCTGTCTCCATTAGCACGGTATCGTCAGCGGAACCGCCGTCAGGATGGGAATCGGGGCCTGTTTTCTCCTCGTCTTCCTGGGGAAGTTGCAGGGCCATGGAAGACGGCTCGTCATCGTACTCCGCTATAGCCGCTCCACCCGCCTCCGAATCAGCATCGATGGTCGTCTTATCGCCGGATTTTACCGGGACCGCCCCGGGGCTTGTTTCGGGAGGCAAGACCGATTCTTCAGGCTCACCTCCGATAACTTCAGTGGTAGAAGCGTTCACCGGGATGAGTTCCGGTTCGCTTACGCCCGGGGAGCGAACTTCCGCTTCCTCCCCGTCCTCATCCAAATCCTCTTGTATCGATGCGCTGACATTCAGGGAAAACTCTGATTCCGGTCTGTCCGCCCCGTGAGCCGACGCCACTTCCCCCTCCGGGTCAACAGTCTGCACCCGGGTGATTGTCTCCTCAAACACCTTCCTGAACGAACTCCAGTGCAAGGGCCGGGACACGTAAGCCATACCGGGGTAGGGACCGTTCGTCCCCAGTACGATATACCTCACTTCGCCATCAGTTTGCAGCATCCCATCCTTCAGCGCGGATTCGTCAAGGACTACCACGTTCGCATTTACATCTGCCCCCCCTGCCTCCACGGCACAATCGAAATCGCTACCTGCCAGGTTCAGAAAAGAGCGGAGCAGTATTTCCTCCCTTTTGGGAATCGCCTTGAAGGCGACGACACGGGTTTCACCGGACATCCCGCACCCCCACTTTCGTCGCCTGGGTTGGCACCCACTTCATATCTGACCGCTCCGGTGCACAGGTATCCCATTCATCACACCCGGGACATTGCCAGTGCAATGTTCTTCCGGTGAAGCCGCACTGACTACACAGGAACCTGAGTTCATCCCTGTCTATACTATCGAGGAGTCGCTTAAAAACAACACGCATCCTCGATGTATCAATATCGCCGGAACCATCGATCCAGTTAGAAATCAGGCGTCTTACTGCGTACCTGCCCGGCCTGCTTTCGCAATACTCGATCAGGCTGTTGAGCGCCGCTGCCTCGCCTTCCTTTTGTTCCAATACCTGCAGCCACGCGGAATCAATCGTTTCACTGTCATATTCGTCACGTAATGTTTCCAGGTAGAACAACAACTCGTCACCACTATTTCCTATTTCCCCATACGCCTCGATTATCCTTGGCACAACGACCGGCAGCAACTGCGCCCGAATTCGTTCCACGCTCTTCCATGATGCAATGGCCTGGTCGTAGTTGCCCCGGGCGAGGTGATACTCACCATCCAGTATAACTGCACGGACACTATTATTATCCTCAGACATGGCGCTGGCAATAACCTGTCGTGCATCCGTGAACCGTTTTTCCGAAATGGCCTCACCAGCCAGTTCGCAGTAGTAGTGAGACAAAACAGATCCCATGTCCCTCTTGATTACGCGGCCCAACTTGCGCGCCGCATCTATCGCCTGGCCCCACTCTTTCTCTTTCTCGTATACATGCATGAGCGCTCTTATGGACGCTTCACGGTGAGGCTCGACATCTTCCAATTCCCGGAACAGGTTCTCGGCACGGTCAAACAAGCCGGCACTAAGATAATCCTGGGCCAGTTCGAAGATCGCCAGGTTGTGCTGGGATTGGGTCAGTGTGGGTCGGGCGATCAGATTCTGATGTATGCGGGTTGCCCGATCGACCTGACCTTTCCGTCGAAACAGGCTCCCAAGGGCAAGGTGTAATTCAACGGTTTCAGAGTCTACTTCCAGGGCTCGTATAAAGACCTCAATCGCCTTATCGGGCTGTTCATTAAGCAGAAAATTAAGTCCACGAAAATATTCCGACGAGAGCTTTGATCCTACCAGCGGATCCTCGTCTCTCAACGCCCGACGCCCGAGGAACCAGCCGGACAGGGCAGCCAGCGGCAACAGCAGCAACCATTCGACTTGCAAAGCTACTCCGTGCCCGCGTGATCAGACTTCATTCTTGATGGGTAAAGCCCGAAGGTTTTCGAGTTCCTTTTCAATTCGTTCGGTATATCGATGAGCCTTACTGGCCCGCCGCCGGGATTTCAGCGCGAATACGAGCATACCCATAAAACCAATCAGGACGCCAATCGACATCACCATCAATAGCAGAACAGCCAGCGAACCCTTCCAGTGGATACCAAAATAGTATTGAATCTCCACGACCTGGGGATTGCGGGCGGCAAAGGCCAGGCTGAGCAGTATCACTACAAGGAGTATGGCCCAGTACAAAATCTTTTTCATTCGCTCTCCAACCGCTGCGGGAAAGACCCAGGGAACCTATGGTCGCCCTAGTTTAACTCTCTTTGTCAATGAAAACAGCGACATCGGGGAATCTGCGTGGTTTGAACGCGGATCAAGTTCTCCGCGGAGCGGAGACAATTCTTCGAAGCCCGTAGGGAGGAGAAGAAGAACTGCCTGGATTATGTGCTCGTAAAGATATGTGTCACAGCGGCGAATACCGGATTCATGTCTCGAACAATTTCTGAAAGTAAGAACCTTTGATGCAACACAGATTGAGCAATGTCCCGAAAAGCACTCAGGGTCTCCGGTAACGGGCGATCCGGGATAGTTTGCAGCCGGAGTTACTGTCCCTGAGTATCCGGAGTGCCGGGAGGCGCCCCCCCCGCGTTCGACCTCTCTTCGGGAGAGTAATCCACACGTTCTCGCAATTCCTTGCCAGGCTTGAAGTGGGGGACATACTTGTCCTCCACATGAACCGCCTCTCCGGTCTTCGGATTACGCCCAATTCGTGACGGCCGATGGTGCAAAGAAAAACTGCCAAAACCCCGAATCTCTATGCGCTCGCCACCTATCATTGCATTTGCAAGGCGATCCATTATGGATTTAACGGCCAATTCCACATCCCTGTGTGGAAATTGTGGCTGCTCGGCGGCCAGCATATCGATGATTTCAGACTTTGTTATCGTCGATTCCCTCATGATTTCACGCTTCCCCCATTTTTATCCGTAGATTTTAACGTGATACTTCAATTGTCGAACTGTGCCGTGGCAGTGTTCGGGTATCAATCCCGCTCTGTAGAGACTACCACGCCATTCGGGCTCACCTGTTCAGACCCGACTATCCTGACAATAATACCTGTGATGTGATCTCTAACCAAGCCGGTATTTACGACTTGTCCCCGCTCAGGAGTTTTTCCTTCAATTTATCTGCAAGCAAGCTACTCCCCGTCCCACCGGACTTACGGCTGTATTCTTGTATTACCTCGCTCTCCTGCTGCACCTCAAGCGCCTTTACAGAGAGGGATATGCGACGATTTTTACGGTCGATGCTTATAACCTTGGACTCGATCTCATCACCCGCCTTCATATAGCTCCTGGCATCTTCAACATGATCCCTGGATATCTCTGAAGCCCGCAGATACCCGATGATACTCTCACCAAGCTCGATAGTGGCGCCCTTGGCATCAATCTCGGTAACCGTTCCACTGACAATGCTGCCCTTTCCGTTTATCGAGGCATAGTCCGAAAACGAATCCTGTGCAGCCTGTTTGACACCAAGCGAGATTCGTTCGCGCTCCGGGTCCACGGACAGCACCACCGCCTCAATCTCATCACCTTTCTTGTACTCGCGTATGACATCTTCACCCGGTCTGTCCCAGGAGAGGTCACTGAGGTGTATCAATCCATCTATACCCCCTTCCAGGCCGATGAATACACCAAAATCGGTGATCGACTTGATCTGACCGGAAACCTTGTCGCCCTTGCCGTGAGTAGCCGTAAACTCTTCCCATGGATTGCCCCTGCACTGCTTCATACCGAGCGAGATCCGTCGCCTCTCACCGTCGATATCCAGCACCATGACCTCGACTTCATCACCAACATGACAAATTTTGCTGGGATGTACATTCTTGTTGGTCCAATCCATTTCCGAAACATGGACCAGCCCCTCGACCCCCTCCTCCAGTTCAACAAAACAACCATAGTCTGTGATATTGGTCACCTTGCCGAACAGTCTCGTGTTTTCAGTATAGCGACGTGGCAAGTCAACCCAGGGATCATCTCCCATCTGCTTGATGCCAAGGGAAATGCGGGAACGCTCAGGATCGAATTTCAGTACTCGGGCCTCAATCTCCTGCCCCACTTCAAGAATTTCGGAAGGGTGTTTTACCCGCTTCCAGGCCATGTCCGTTATATGCAGCAGACCATCGATTCCACCGAGATTAATAAAGGCCCCGTAATCCGTCAGGTTCTTGACAACACCCTTTACGACCTGGCCCTCTTCCATGCTGGCCAGTAGTTCGTCGCGTTCTGCCCCCAATTCCTGCTCAACCACTGCCCGCCGCGAAACAACGACATTATTCCGTTGGCGATCCAGTTTAATAACCTTCAGTTCCAGGTCTTTACCCTCAAGATAGGCCGTGTCCTTTACCGGCCGGACATCTACCAGCGATCCCGGCAGGAATGCCCTTACGCTCTGCAGGGAGACAGTAAATCCGCCCTTTACCTTTCCAGTAATCTGACCGAGGACGACATCATTGGCCTCAAACGCCTTTTCCAAATCATCCCATACCCTGACACGACGCGCCTTCTCACGAGACAGGCGTGTTCGACCGAATCCGTCTTCGAGGGATTCAATCGCGACTTCAACAGTATCACCCACCTTTATGGCCTCATCACCTTCGAGGCTGCCAAATTGGGTAAGCGGGATTTCGGCCTCAGACTTGAGACCTGCGGTGACGATAACGTAGTCACCGTCGATGTCCACGATTTCTGCCTGTATGACCTCACCAACGGTCATGACAACGTTATTCAGACTACTTTCAAACAGTTCAGCAAAGCTTTCGCTCATGAGTTCAGGTTCCTGTTCACACACCGATCAGTTCGTTTGCCATACATATTGCGATACAAATTTACCAAACAATTTACACCGCGAATTTGCAATTTTAAGACACTCGCACCAATTCAGTGAACCACGTTCACGCTAGCCCGGCCCGGCCCGCCCGGAGGACAGCTCTTGTTTAACAAAACCCAGGATCGTGGATACTACCTCCTCAATACCCATATTGGAGGTATCCAGTATCTCGGCATCGCTGGCGGCAACCAGCGGTGAGACCGATCGACCGGAATCACGGGCATCCCGTTCCTGGATCGCTTTCGAAAGGCGCGCAAGATTAACACCAAAACCCTTGTCTTTCAACTGCTTATAACGCCGCTCCGCACGCACTTCGACACTGGCCGTCAGGAAGATTTTAACCGTCGCATCGGGGAACACCACCGTACCCATATCGCGTCCGTCAGCCACGAGACCCGGGGGTTTCCGATACCGGTGCTGCAAGCTCAACAAGGCCGCCCTGACCGCCGGCCTCGGGGCGAGTATTGACGCAATCTCGCCTATTTCCTCGGTCCTCAATTCGCCGGTAACCATATGGCCATTGATTTCAATTTCTGCCGTATCGGCCACCCCATCCGCCACCCGTGGATGACAGACGAAATCCATTCCGGTCACCAACGTGATAATGGCGTCCTCATCGTCAACCTGGACGCCGGAGAAGTTTGAGAACCAGGCCAGTGACCGGTACAGGGCGCCACTGTCAAGATAGTGCCAGCCAAGATGGTGAGCACAGAGTTGGCCCACTGTCCCCTTTCCGGAACCGCCTGGTCCATCGATTGCCAGAACCGGGGCATTCGTGCTCATGACCCATCCGGCGCCTGTTCTTCCCGAACAGACAGACCTGCCGAGCGGGCGAGATTGATAAATCCGGGGAAGGACGTCGAAATACTGCTACACCTGCTGATGGTAACGGGCAAATCCGTGACGGCGCCGGCGACGGCAAAGGACATCGCTATCCGGTGATCACCACGGCTATCGACACTGCCACCGACCAGATTGCTTTTCTTTATTGTCAACCCGTCGCTGTATTCCTTCACGTCTGCACCAATTGCAGACAGCCCCTCAGACATTGCACGAATGCGATCGCTCTCCTTGTGACGGAGCTCCACTGCGCCGGTAATAATCGTTTCTCCCTCCGCACAGGCAGCGGCGACACAAATTGCAGGAAACTCATCGATTGCCAATGGTACCAGCGACGGATCAACGTCGATGCCCTTCAATCCCGCATAGCGGATTTCTATATCAGCGACCGGCTCTCCACAGATATCACGCCTGTTCAGCAAGCGGATATCAGCGCCCATTGCGCCGAGGATATCGATTACACCGATACGTGTAGGGTTGACACCAACATGCCGGAGCAATAGGTGGGAGCCGGGCACGATCGATGCCGCCACCATGAAAAAGGCCGCAGATGAAATATCCGCCGGGACATCCACCGGGGTCGCCGTCAACCGGCCACCACCGGTTACACTAACCTCTCCACCCGCCACATCGCAATTGTAGCCAAACGCCCGAAGCATTCGCTCGGTATGGTCCCTCGTGGGTTGTGGTTCTCTAATACGTGTCTGACCTCTCGCGTAGAGCCCCGCAAGCAGCAATGAGGACTTGACCTGGGCGCTCGCGACCGGCATGTCATAGTTGATTCCCTGCAACTGGCCGGCAGGCGAGATATCTATCGGTGGTGTGCCGTCCTCGCTCGTTTTTAGTACCGCCCCCATCTGGCAAAGAGGGGTGGCAATCCGTCGCATCGGTCTCGTCGACAGGGAGTCGTCCCCGACGAGGCGGGATGAAAATTTTTGTGCAGCCAGGAGGCCACATAGCAGGCGCATTGCCGTACCCGAGTTGGCCATGTCAAGTTCTGTAGTCGGCGCCCTGAGCCCATCCATCCCGACACCGTGGACCCGAATACAACCACCGGATGGGCCGTCTGCATCCAGTCCCATGGAACGAAATGCCTTCAACGTGGAGAGCACGTCATCACCTTCAAGCAGCCCGCTGATCTCGGACACACCATCAGCCAGGGCAGAAAGAATCAGCGCTCGATGCGAGATCGACTTATCGCCCGGTACGCGAAGCTCACCCGACAACGCGGCACACCGGGACGAGATGATTATTTTTTCAGATTCTCCCACTCACACCTGCCGCTTACCCGTCAATCCCCGGTCCCGCGCCCGTCGGGACGACGCGAATAACGACTCGATCTCCTCGCCATCTGACTGGCTGATATGCTCCTCCAGCGATTCCAGGACTTGACGGTACCCGGCGAGGGAATCCAGTATCGCCTCCCGGTTGGTCAGACAAACATCGCGCCACATCACCGGATCACTGGATGCGATACGGGTAAAATCGTAGAACCCACCTGCCGCAAGGTCGAAAAGCTGCTCCGAATTCTCTTCACCGGCCATATAATTGACCAGGGAGTACGCGACAAGGTGTGGTAAGTGACTGGTACTGGCAAATATTTTGTCATGCTCTGCGGCGGGCATTTTCAACACATGCATACCTGTTTCGCGCCACATCCCGGCAACCCTGTCGACACAATCCGGGTTCACCTCCGGCGTTGGTGTCAATACGACATTCTTTCCCCGAAAAAGTTCCGCAAACGATGCGTCAACCCCCGACGCCTCGATACCGGCGATGGGATGTGCCGGCACGAACCGGGACACCAGTTCAGGGCAGTATTCGGCAACTTCCCTGATAAGAGATTGCTTGACACTTCCGACATCGGTCAGGATACAACTACTGCCCATTGCCGGGGCAAGGTCGACCAGTAATGGCCGCATTGCCGTCATGGGCGTGGCGAGTACGACGATATCTGCACCCACCACGGCCTCACCGGCAGAATTCGCAATATCATCCACAACACCCAATTCCAGCGCCCTTCTTCCACTCTGAATGCTGTTGGTAAACCCGGTAATATGTTTCGCTAACCCATACTGCCGGACGGCACGCGCCAGCGAACCGCCTATCAGGCCTACTCCGATCAGGGCCATATGGTCAAACATTACTGCGAAATCCTGAGTTAAACAATGTCATCCAGGCCGTGAATAGACGCGAATTTTCTTCCGGGCGACCAATGGTAATGCGCAGGTGATCCGGCATACCATAATTTGCAATGGGTCGGACTATAATTCCCCTCGACAGCAACCGGTTGTATATATCTTCGCTCCGGGGGCCAAATTCGATACTCAAAAAGTTTCCGGCAGATGGAATGACGGAGAGTGACTTCCCGGCGGCATATTCCTCCAGGCGTCGCATCTCAGCGAGATTACCTGCTCTCGCGTTATTCACATGATCCTTGTCGCCAAGTGCCGCCACGGCCGCCCGCTGCGCAACGAGATTGACATTAAACGGGTCCCGAACCCGGTTGATGTACTCAATCAATTGCGGATGTGCCACGGCATACCCCACTCGCAGCCCGGCAAGACCATACATCTTGGAATAAGTCCTGCTGACTATCAGGTTGGGGTAGGATTCCTGCAGTTCAAACCCGTCCGGAAAGTCGTCCTCACAGACATACTCAAAATAGGCCTCGTCAAGATAGACGGCAACGCCCGGTGGCACCGAGTCCAGCAGCCGTATCAACTCCTCACGGCCGAGCCAGGTACCGGTCGGATTATTCGGATTTGCCAGGCAGATTAGCCGGGTCCGCGGCGTGATCGCAGCGGCCATGGCTTCTGCATCCACTCTCCAGTCTCTCTCCGGGACCGTCACGACGGTTGCCCCCGCCACCCTGGCCTGCATTGCGTATATAAAAAATGCATACTGCGGGACGATAACCTCGTCGCCGGGTGAGACAAGAGTCCTGATGGCGACCGTGATCAGTTCGTTGGATCCGTTACCGACCACCAGGCGTTCCGGGCTTACACCATAAAAATCGGACAGGGCAGACTTGAGGTGATAACTGTTCGCATCCGGATAGAGTTCCAGGTCATGCAGTCCTTCTCTGCAGGCTTCCAGGGCCAGCGGCGAAGGTCCATAGGGATTTTCATTCGAAGCGAGCTTGCAGATATCGGTAATACCCAGCTCTCTCTCAACTTCCTCTATTGGCTTTCCGGGGAGGTAGGGCTGGAGCCCCTCGACACCCTTAACAGGCCGCACCTGGCAGGACCTTTCTTCCATCAGTTCTAAGCCTCTACAACACAGCCGCGGGATAAGATCCCAGCAGCCTGAAATTTACTGTATTTTCCTTCAGTTCCTCGATGACCCGCGCAACCGGCGGATCCTCGGCATGTCCCACGAGGTCCATGAAGAAGACATAGTCCCAGAGCGCCTGCCCCGATGGTCTGGATTCAATCCTGGTCAGACTGACCCCATGCTCGGCCAGTGGCGCCAGCAAATGATGGAGCGCCCCGACCTCGTTACGGGTTGACACGATAATACTCGTCTTGTCGTCACCGCTGGGCGGGACCGTATCCTTGCCAATGACCATAAATCGGGTTGTATTATCGGGCTGGTCCTCGATATTGGCGGCCAGTATGTTCAACCCATACAGGTCACCGGCAGCGGCACTGGCAATCGCGGCCGACGCCTTGTCCCCGGCCGCCATGACCGCCGCCTTGGCATTACTATCCACCGCTTCGAGGCGGACTCCAGGGAGATTATTGTTCAGCCATGAGCGGCATTGCGCCAACGACTGGGCATGGGAGTAAACCTGCTCAACCTCCTCAAGCTTTTCAGCCAGGCCCAGCAGCTGCTGCTGAATCCGAAGTTGAACTTCTCCGCACACATTCAGTGATGATGCAAGAAACTGGTCGAGTGTATACGACACGAAACCTTCTGTTGAGTTCTCCACCGGGACGATACCGTAATCGACCCGATCTCCGGAAACGGCCGTAAACACGTCGGCAATGGTGGACATAGGTACCGTCGTGACGGCCTGGCCAAAATGTTTGATTGCTGCGGCGTTGGCATAGGTTCCTTCCGGCCCGAGATAGGCAACGGTCATTGGCCTTTCCGCTGCCAGCGAAACCGACATGATCTCTCTCATCAAGCGGACGATATCCTCGTCGCCAAGCGGGCCCTCATTTCTCTCTCTTACCCGCCTGAGCACCTGTGCCTCACGCTCCGGCCGATAGTAGCTTGATGATCCCCCGGCTTCCTTCGAACGGGCAATTTTGGTTGCCAGAGAGACGCGCTCGCCTATCAATGACTGAATTTGCTCGTCAAGCACATCAATACGCCCTCTGAGCTCATCCAGCGGAATCAATTCATCGTTTCCCTTGTCCTTTGACATTTCCCGTCCGACCCGGCAAACCCTGCCCTTACAGGACTTTTGCCTTCATTACGCCTTCTATACCCGATAGCTCATCCACAACGGCACTCGTTATCGGGCTGTCGACATCGACTATGGTATAGGCTATATCACCGCGTGACTGGTTAATCATGTCGTTGATATTCAGATGCGCCTCCGCCATGCAGGTCGATATCTGGCCCAACATGTTCGGCACGTTTGCGTTCGCGATGACAAGGCGGTGATCTGTTCCCCGTGGCATCGAGACGTTCGGGAAATTGACCGAATTTCGAATATTTCCGTTCTCGAGAAAATCCCGGATCTGCTCCGAGACCATGATGGCACAATTGTCCTCGGCCTCGACGGTGGATGCACCGAGATGCGGCAGTCCTATCACGCGACTGCAAGACATGGTTCTGTTCGACGGGAAATCGGTAACATAGGCATGAAGATCACCGCGATCCAGCGCATCGCATATGGCGCCGTCATTGACAACACCCCCGCGGGCCATGTTGATGATAGTGGCGCTGTCTTTCATTTTGCCTATATTGTCGGCATTTATCATGTCCTTCGTTGTGTCGATCAACGGTACATGAGCCGTCAGAAAATCTACCACCGGCAACATTTCTTCTACGCTGGCGGCACGCTTGATATTCGAGGACAACTGCCACGCCCCATCGACTGTCAACACCGGATCAAACCCGATTACGTTCATTCCGAGGTCTATACAGGCATCGGCGACCATGCGGCCAATCGCCCCCAGGCCAATGACACCGATGGTTCGCCCCGGGAGTTCGAAGCCGGCATAGGTCTTTTTCCCCGCCTCAACGGCTTTGGACAACCCGGCGTCATCGCCGGAAAGATTACGGGTATAGTCCTAGGCCTCGCACAGGTTCCTGCATGAGAGGAAAAGTGCCGCCAGCACCAGTTCCTTCACTGCATTGGCATTGGCCCCGGGACTGTTGAATACAGGTATGCCCATCACGGCGAGTTCATCGATCGGAATGTTATTCACTCCCGCACCGGCCCTGCCCACCGCCTGCAGGCTGGCAGGGATATCCAAATCATGCATCTTGAACGAACGCAGTAATATCGCATCCGGGTTCTGCTCGCTATCGCTTATCGTGTAATTCTCCGATGGAAACCTTTCGAGCCCCGCAGCAGATATATTATTCAGTGTAAGAATTTTGTACATTTTTCCAAAAACTCATTTACTCATAATTTTATTTCATGGCCGTGGA
>PVMK01134503.1_pt1 | contig 26681 bp, 27 predicted proteins | sample 1853481 | NCBI WGS metagenome assembly PVMK01 (sample SAMN08533507, study PRJNA380276) | Marine sediment metagenome, whole genome shotgun sequencing project. | reverse complement strand
AATGAGGGAACGTAAAAGACAGCCCACCCATCCAGGGCAAATGATAAAAGGGCTTTATTTAGAACCCTTTACCATAACAATAACAGATTTGGCTAAAGTGTTGGGGGTATCACGGAAAACTTTATCTAAGATTGTAAATGAACGCAGTTCCATCACTTCAGACATGGCCTTGCGTCTGTCACGTGCCTTTAACACAACCCCGGAGCTTTGGTTAAACCTGCAGAGAAACTATGACTTGTGGCATGCCATTCACCGTCGAAATGATTGGCAAAATGTTCAACCAGTGGGAATGCAGGTTGACGCCTTGGCACAAGCATAAGATGGTGCCTTTCAAGAAGGGTCAAACCTTGATTAATGATTAACGGCTTCTTCTGTTTTGAATTACTTCATTTCTTACCGCCCCAGTACCATTTTTCGAAGCTACCCCAGCTAAACAGAAGATTAAAGAAGGTTTCATCCCCGTTAAATAAAAGGAAAATCGGATTTAACCCCAGATAAATGATCCAGATCTGGATCTTGCTGCGCGATTTAACGAGGGAAACGGGACAGGCGGGGTAAAAATGATCGCCTAAAGGCTCGGAGGACAGAACTTAAAGAACAGATTAAAACTAATCTGCAGCTATGACTGCTTTAATGGCTGTTTTTATTTCATTTAATACGTTTGAGGGCACCGAGCCGGTCTTCCTCAACAACCGTTTTGTAGATACGGACCTGATCTGAAATGTGTCGATGGCAGATGGCTTTATAAGTTTGTTTTCGTTGTCCGGTACCATTCTCACCAGCCATATGGCCCCCTGAAAACGGTCCTTCCATTCTGTTAGGGGGACAATTATTCTTAGTGGTAAGATTCCGATTGCATCATCATTTATGATTACTGCGGGCCGTTTCTTCTTGATTTCGGCTCCGACGGTTGGACTTAAGTTTATTTCCCATATTTCGCCCTGCCTCATAGGAAATCCTCATCGTCTAAATCAGTAAAGCCAGTTAATTCTTTATCTCTTGTATACTCAGAAAGAAGCTCCCTCGCTTTTTGGGCCATTTGGGTTTTTCGTTGCCTTGTTTTTAACTCCCTAATAAACAGGCTAAGAGCTTCACGCACAATACTGCTCTGATCTGTAAAGCCCCACTGTCTATAATTTTCCAAAAATTGTTTTTGTTCGGAGCTGATCGAGATTTTTTTTTGTGTCAAAGTTGCCATAAAAACACCCTCCTGGTTCGCATAGAGACCTTTGGAAAATGCTCGATTTTGGTCAAGATCAAGGAAGGTGAAGATTTTAACCACAGGAATCCCGCTTACAGCGGGATTGAATATTTCGAGGATTAAAATCTGAGTCTGACGCTGAGATTGGGCAAAAAGGAGCGTTTTGCAAAGGTCTCGCATATTGGTTCCAAAATAATACCCTATACAAGATCCAAGATCAAGCAGATAAATAAGGGACCTAAGGGCAGGGGGTTGGAAACATGACCTTTCAGACATTGAGGGTCTACTCGCAGTGTTCTGGCTCGATGTCCAGAATTAAGGCGATTGATTTCTTGATGAGGTCGATTTCGCCGTTTGTGATGGCTCCGAGCTTTTCCACAAATCTATTATGGCTAATGGCCCTGATCTGAAAACAGTCAACCACTGACTTTTTCTGCAGCCCATTGTTTGAGGCAGGTTCCAGAGAAACAAAAAACGGGTTTTCACCCCAATATGGGCTCCAGGCAGTAACGGGCACAACAATGGCAAGTTTAAGATGCTTGTGATGACCACCGTTTACTACAACTACCGGTCTTCTTTTCTTGATTTCGTCCCCAATGGTTGGGTCAAGATTTATCCAATAGATTTCACCGGTTTTCAAAATCTTGTCCTTCTATCGATTGAAAAATGTTGTCATACGGTGCTCTGCCGATCATCTCCATAGCCGCCTTCCTTTTTAGTTCCCGAAGCCTTTTGCGGTCTTCTTCCACTTTAGTGTAAACAGCCTCTCGAACGTATTCACTTAGGCTTTTATAATGTAATTCCTTATGGACCTGCTTGATGAATTCATATTTTTTTTTATCGATCTGAATTTTGGTTGCGATTAGCATATTACCCTCCATTTTTCCATGGCGCTTAGTGCTCTAATTCGTCAATTCGATAATGTTTTTTTTATTGGATTCACAATATGCCATAATATATCCCCAATGTCAAGGGTGCAATTTTAGGGCTTTTATTAGGGTATATAAACTGTACCAAAAAAACATAAGGACATTTGTTCGATATTATAGAACTGAGGAGGAAAGCGTAAAATTTAAAGCTGAAAGGAAAAAAACCGAGGCCGTACGAGACATTGTTCTTTTCTGGTGAAATGAGGGACGAATCAGAGCATAGGAAAATATATCCGTGATGGGAGGTATCGTCAAATATTTTCCGGAAAAGTATCGCTGACATAATTACAGGATTGACATGGTTCAACAACCTCTTGCATCCCGTTTAGACGCAATTCAATGAGACGCTGGTGGATTTGAAGGGGGCGATTCCTGACACCCGCGATAGAAGAATAACTGAAGGAATATCCGCGAGATTTGTTACTCACGCGAGGATGGTCCATCATGTGCAGGAAGGCATAGGGTTTCAATCTGCGGAAATAAGTCGTTGGGCTATTGTACAGGCCTTTGATAAGGTTTTTTTGTCAAGGGTGCCGATTTTCTTATGTAATCTTTTTTTGTCCAAACTTCTTATTTGATCAAGCATTATCTTGGAATCCTTGTCAAGGCCGGCTTTACCACGGGGGATGAATACTTCAAAGGGGTATATTTTTCGTGTCTTTGAAGTTATGGGGGCAACAATCAGACGTGGTGAGTTGTGGTTCATGGCATTTACCGAAATGACCATTCCCGGCCTCGTTTTGCCGATTTCTGAACGTACCGTTGGGTCAAGATTGACAATGTATACGTCCCCTTGATTCATTTAATCCCATTCCTCTGTGTCTAATGATTTCCACTCTCTAATCGTGGTCTGACGTTCTTTGTCCTTTGAGGCCTCTTCAAATGCCATGCTCAACGTTTCTTCCTCATTTTGCCGGATTCTTTTCGCGATTTCGTTTTTTAATAAATCATTTATAAATTTACTTTTCTTTCGATTTGGCACCAGTTCGCCAAACCTTTTCCAGATTTCCCGTTCAAGGGTTAAATTTACCCTGACCTGTTCCATATGCCCCGCCTTTCTCCATTTGCTTTCCTGCTATCTGTATACTAATACAGCCAATCAGGGGGGTCAATAAAAAACGTAAAGGGGATTACCCTTGATTAGTGATTAAGTAGCTTCTCCTGTGTTGAATTACTTCATTTTTGGCGCGGATTTCGTGGATTGCGCGGGTTTTCTATGAAGGAGATGTCCATTATGAAAAGGGGGGAATGAAATCGAGAGAGAGACCCAGCGACTCACCCAAGGTCCTGAGTTCTTTGATCGTGTTTTGAGCTATTGGGATTCCTGTTTTCAATCGTTCAACCTCAGTTCTATGCTCCGGCTCCCCGGGCATCAGGATTTCGGAGGTGTTCTTTGCCTTTCCGCTCCCTTTGATGCTCTCTATATATGCATCCACATTCTTTTTGAAGACTTCCCTTCCGATAAAACAGTCCGGATCCAGAACCATAAATGTGTGGCAAGTCCCCTGAATGCCTGTCTCATCTTCTTCGTAGAGGCTCTTGATGTTTGTTGTCCATTTACCACCGGTTAAAACAGATGTCAGTATCTCATGGGCCAAAGCCATTCCTGCCCCTTTATGCCCTCCGATGGGGGCCAATGAACCTCCCCCTTCATACCCCTCATATGGGTCCTCAGTAGGAAGACCGTTTTTGTCGCAGGCCCAACCCAAAGGAATCTTCTCACCTTTTTTTCGGCACAGGATCAATTTGCCTGAAGAAACTACACTGCAGGAAAGATCCAGGACCACGGGTTGGTAGCGTTCTGCTGGAAATGCATAAGATATAGGATTATTTCCAATGATCCGTTCGCTTCCATTAAAAGGTGCCATCATTGGGGCAGAATTTGAACAGATGTAACCGACAAGATCTCTCTCCACAGCCATCATGGGGAAAAGCCCTGCAACGCCGAAATGACCGCTGTCCTTTACGGAAACCCATCCAATCCCGTACGTTTCAGCCCTTTCAATAGCGTTTTGCATTGCCTTGTGGGCAACCACATGACCCATGGATCCATGGGCCTCGGCAAAACCAACCGGCCCTTTTTCTCTCAGAAACGTTAATTTACATTTCTTCCTGACATATCCTTTTTGAAGCCTTTTTATATAAATGGGGAGCCTGGTTACCCCATGGGTTTCTATCCCGCGAAGATCTGATCGCGCCAAAAGATCAGACACAATTTGTGCCTCATCACCCGGCACCCCTGTCTTTTCATATGCTTGTTTACAGAAGGTTTTCAGATCATCAAAACCGATCCGGGGCAAACTCGCATTTTTCATGGCAGCCTCCTATAAGGGTACGTGATCAATGGAAGTATGCCCCTCCATCGACCACCAAAGTCTGACCGGTGATAAAACCCGAATCAGGTCCAGAAAAAAACTTGGCGGCGCCCACAAGATCGGCCGGATGTTGATCCCGTTGGATAACCCGCGTCTGGGCTGATATTTCACGGAAATGTTTTAGTTGGACCTCATTTTCCATGACACCGTCACTCAGGGTAAATCCGGGAGCAATGGCATTTACAAGAATATTATCTTTGCCCAATTCCTTTGCAAGTGCCCGGGTCAACCCAATTACCGCACCCTTCGATGTCACATAGTGTAGAAGAAAGGGGATTCCCTTAAACGGCACACCAGAGTTTATATTTATGACCCGGCCGCCGCCCGCTTTGCGCATTTCTTCAATCACGGCTTTTGTACAAAGCCACATACCCATGACATTCACATCCATCACTTTCCGCCACTCATCGACCGTGATCTTCTCCATGGGTCCGGGGATCAGGGAAGTGTATATACCGGCGTTATTAATCAGTATATCGATTCGACCAAATGCTTTGACAGTCTCCTCTGCCATTTTTGCCGTGTCGGTTTCTGAAGAAACATCCGTTGTCACACCGATTGTGTTAAAACCTTTGGCCTTCATTTTCCTGGCGGCAATATCAGCGTTTGATATGTCGGCGATGACCACCTTTGCCCCTTCTTCAGCCAAACCCGCAGCCATTGCATATCCTATGCCTATTGCACCGCCGGTCACGATGGCCACCTTGTCCTTCAGCTTCATAAGACCCCCCTTTCTCCGGAAAATGGTAGCCGTTCACGAGTTCAAAGGTTCACATTTGTTTTTGTCCCTAACCCTGAACCTGTAAACGGTTATTGAAAATGTATCCAACCGAAAGATCAGGTCAGATTAAGCATAAACTTTGGGATTATCTTTGACCATCATTTCCAAATGGTTTTTTGGGATGCCTTTCTCTTGAAGGACTCGCAGAAACATCCTCAGACCATCTGCAGGTGCCGGGTTGTGAACCTGTCCCAGATCAGTCCCCAGGATGGTTCGTTCAGGTCCGACAGCCTTTATCATCTCTACGATCCCGTCAACCCCCGCCTCAGTGGGCCACATGGGATACATAAAGATAGCCAGATGTTCTATAAAGGCTCCCATGTCAGCCAACTCTTTTTGCTCTTCTATGGTGCCGTTGATGATGTACTCAGGGTGGTTAACATAAAGTCGTTTTACGCCTCGACTCTTGGCGGCCTTGATGACCTCTTTTGCTTCGGGAATACACAAATGCCCGGTTGCCAACATAATATCGGCGTCAGCCACCAAATCGATAACATCAAAAACCTCGGGAATCAGTTTTCCCTTTTCGTCAAAGACCGTAATGGGTTTTTCCTTTAGCTTGCGTTTTGACTTTTGCTGCATAGACTTGCCGAAATCCGGGGCGCCCATTTGGTCCAAATGGTTTTTGGCGGACAAGGTCGGAAACCAGACAATTTTTGCGCCCAACTTTATAGCTGCATCGACTGCAAACGGATTGATACCCCCAACCGCATTATTCAGGACGATTCCACCATAAACTTCGATCCCATTGATCAGTTTGCGAACAAAATACATGCGATCGGCCGTATAGCCGTGATGTTCCTTTAGCACAATGGCACGCATACCATATTTTCTTGCGCCCTCAGCTGCCTCAACGTGATCGACCAATCTTGGAAACAGGCTGGGTGCCGAGTGGATATGTAAGTCTACGGCACCTTGCATCAATTCCAAATCTTCTCTTTCTTTTGTCATCGCTCTCCTCCCTGAGATAAAATCTTGCCATTTATCCAGTCGGCAATCCGACATGCCAAACCATATCAGCAAGTTTCTCAACAAATACGAATATCAAAATCCAAGCCTCATCGGGACGACTATCTGTTTGTCAAAATATCTTTGAAACAGATAACACTATGAAGGTAGTGGCACCTTGCTCTGCTGATTTTGAAGATTTCACCCATGACATTTTCTAACCTGGATAACCCAGAGAAGGGTATTTGATGCTTTCACTTGAGGTACATGGGTATACCTGCCACTATATAGACCACCCGATCAGCCAAAGCCGCCAGTTCCTGATTTAGCATCCCTGCCAGATCCCGAAATTGTCTTCCCAACGCATGTTCGGGCACAATCCCCGTGCCCACCTCGTTTGAGACTATGGTAATCGCCTGTTTTCTTTGGGATAGCGTGTTTAGAAAACGGGTCTGAAATTCGGGAATTTTCTCCGCCCCATTTTTAAAAAGCACATTGTTCAGCCACACAGTGACACAATCGAGGAGTACGGCATCAAAAGCGCCGCACCTTGTTTTCAACACATCGGCAACTTCGATGGGTTCTTCCAGAAGTTCCCATTTCGGTCCGCGAGATTCCTTGTGCAACCTTATACGTTCGGCCATCTCTTTATCCGACACCTCTGCGGTTGCAAGGAAAAGGTAGGAATCATAATTCTTTTCCATGTGGCGCAAGGCCCAAGAGCTCTTACCGCTCCTTGACCCGCCCAGGACAAGGACCAGTTCTTTTGAAAAAGAAGGCCTTATTTCAGATTGGTTGAAATGACTGAGATCCATCATAGATTAGTCAGCAGAAGCAGGATCAAAGAAAGAAATGGGTTCCCTCCCTGGCGATCGAAACATCTACCTGGGAATCGTGTCTTGAGGCAAGATCCTGGCATATTTTTTCTATAGAGGCCAGTTCCTCATCCGTACGAGAAGGATCATGGTGGAAAAGGATCAGTTTCTTTACATGGGCCTTTTGTGCCAACTCCAACGTGGCCCTATAATCCGAATGCCCCCATCCCCGACATTTAACAACCTCTTCCGGCAAAAATTGGGCGTCGTGGATCAGGATGTCAACATCCTTGCAAAACACTGCATAATCATCAGGGTGTCTCCCGTCCCATGCATCTTCAGTGAGTTCATTGTCCGTGATAAAGACAAGGGTTTTTTTCCCCTGGCGGAATCGGAACCCGAATCCTCCTTGGGGATGCTGAAGGAGGACGGTGTCAATGACTACACCGTCCACATCCATGGGTCCATGTCTCAAAATGTCCAGGTACTGGATCCGGGCCTTTAGTTCCTCAAATTTTACAGGAAAAAAACCGTCACCCCTTTTTGTGGCAAAAATGGATGTCAGCCCTTTCATACAGGTGGAGAAGCCATCAATTGATATCTTTGCAGTGGGCTCAAAAATTGGGTCAAAGAAAAGAAACCCCAAGACGTGGTCCCAATGAATGTGAGTCAACAAGAGAGTCACGTCCACATTTTCCTTTTTGGCGAGCAGATTGTCACCCAAGGCCCGAATCCCTGTTCCAGCGTCGAGGATTATCTTTCGTCCGCTATCAAGGGTAATTTCAAGACAAGTGGTGTTCCCCCCGTAGACTGTAGTGTCCTTTCCGGGAACTGCAATGGAACCCCTTGTCCCCCAAAATTTACACTTCATAATAGGCCTTCTTTAGGGCGTCAATTCTGCTAAGTGATTTCTGCGCGAACCCTAAGGTCAATGAACCGCTTTGCCCCACAACAATGGTTGTCCGGTGAGTTCTCAATAAGTTGGGGCACCGTGCGGTACAGTTTTTTGTATTAGGATAACGAGATTGTGAATCGATTCTCAAATAACGGGCAATACTATTTGATTCTCCATACCATGTCAATCTTAGGGCCTGCGCAAAAATAACTTCACATTTTCGCATCCCAGCTTCAGCCCTGTTTTTAAGTCTGTTCTTTCTCTTTTTGTTTTCTCTCCACTACACAATATATCCCTTTGCCGGCAGCGATTGGGCCAAAACACTGGTTGTCGGAGATACATGTGGCCCTCCGGAGGTCTCCGGACTCCCATCGTTTGATGAGATCAGGCTCTCGGATAAATGGTCTGCACATCGAGATATAATCAGCATACCCCTCCTCAACAAGTTTTTCCCCAAGCTGGAAGGAGCGATTTCCCCCAACCAGTATCACGGGAACCTGGAGTTCATTCTTAAAAGCCCTTGCAGCCTCCCGAAAATAGGCCTCCTTTTCATCTGAATTGATCCCCATCCTTGAAGGGCTGAGTTTCTTGGAGGCAAGTGTGCCGCCGCTCAGTTCTATGGCATCGATCCCATTTTCCTGGAGCATTGCCCCTATCTTTAAAGAATCGTCCAGGGAAAGACCTCCATCCAGAGCATCTTCCGAGTTCATTTTTATGAGGACCGGAAAGTCATCTCCCACAGCCGCCCTCACCTGTTTCAGGGTCTCAACAACAGGTTTCGCTCTATTTTCAACAGACCCGCCATATTCGTCTGTTCGCTTGTTAAAGGCTGGCGATAGAAACTGACTCAACAAATATCCATGTGCGCCATGGATCTGGAGCGCGTCAAATCCTGCATCAGCGGCTCTGTATGCGGCCCGGCCAAAGGCCTCCACCAGCTGCTGGATATCTTTTACGTCCATCTCTCGACGCGGTGATTTTGCAAACCCCTCCACCTGGGAAGGCGCCATGGGGGTCTCTCCGGTTAACCTCGGGTTTGCGAAAAACCCTGCGTGTGTGATCTGAATGGCAATTCGGCCTCCGTGATCATGGACCGCCCTTGTCATCTCCTTTAGGCCCTGGATAAGGGCATCATCATAAATACCTAACTGTCTGGGTCCTGCCTGCCCTTCTTTACTCACATACGCATGACTGGTTATAATCAATCCCACTTTTCCTTTTGCCAGCCGGCCCATCAGGTCCGCTAAAGCCGGTGTACATGCCCCGTCATCCGATGCCATCCCTTCCCAGGTGGCAGATCGGACAAACCGGTTGGCAATGCGCATCCCGTTGATTTCAGTAGTTTCAAACATCCTGGACATATCTTTCTCCTTTCATCTTTATACGTACATAGTCAAACGTCCCGGAGATTGCACAATTTAGTGCTTTCGCAAAGAGGCGTGAACGGTTACCAATTTCTTTATCCGGATCATGGTCACGTTATATATACCGGTTCCCTCAGAACCAGGTCAACCGCCTTCTCAGCCACAAACGCCAGTCCGGGATGTGTCTCTCTCAGGGTCATAACCTGCCGCAGGTGGTCTGCCGTCCGCATAATCAGGGATGCCATATCCCCCTCGGTCACAGGGACAAAATTCAAAAGGCGTTCCCAGGGAACCCCCTTGGCCCACATAAAGAGGGCTGCCGCGGGCCAAAAAAGGATGGGTGGGCATTCAAACCCCCGTTTCTCATTCAGCGCCACAATGTCTTTGATAGAATCAAGCACCTTGTAAAAAAAGTGTTCAATCTCTTTCAGATCAAAACTGCCCTTCCCTCTTACTTCTACCAGGACATCCCTGTCCCAGACAAATGGGGCAAGTATCCCGGCAAGGGTCTCAGGTAAAATACCTTCCATAGGCCCCTTCCGTATGACCTCTGCAATCAAGAGGGGCTGGTCCACTCTAAGGTTGGAGGCCCAGTAGCCGTCAGGAGTCAGCCGGTTTGTCTCGTCCACAAACCCGGTTTCTTTTAAAAACCGCACATGACGTTTGAAACTGAGCCACAGCCCTCCCTCAATTTCTTCCATGTGGTCCGAAAGGTGCCTAATATCCCTTAACAGTTTGCTTAATTTGCCTTTCCGCTTCCCCGGGCAGTTCTTCAGATGTTGACATCCATGGCAAGAAGATGGTCCTGCCCTGCCCTCCCCATTTTTTAAATCAAACCTCTTGTCGATATTCTCCGTCACCTCAAAAGGATCGTTTATATCGCAATTTCCATGCGGCAGAGCCTTTTTTATCCCCGACAGGGCACGTTCCCATCGCCTTTGAAGAGAAACAGGGGCCTTTGTTTCCTGAAATGCCGCAAAAGAACGTTTGAGGAGATCCTTAACCTCCAAAAGGTTATGCGACAAAAACAGATTTAGTGTCATTGAAAAATTGATATGAATCTGGCTCAGGATCGGATCGGGCGGCGACCCTCTCAACTCATGAATGAGTTGTGGATCCTGGAAACGCCCAGGGATAACAAGGGCAAATCCAATGTGGTCCTTCCCCCTTCTGCCTGCCCTGCCGATCATTTGATGAAACTCGGTTGCCGTAAGCTCGGTAAATTCGCGCCCGTTGAACCGGTCACTCTGGACAAGCACCACTGTGCGGGCGGGAAAATTAACTCCCGCAGCTACGGTTGAGGTGGAAAACATGGCCTCCAAAAAACCGCTATTCATACATTTTTCGATCAGAACCTTCCAGTAAGGCAACTGACCGGCATGATGTGACCCTACCCTGCTCTCAAGAAGAGCCGGTATTTGTCTGTGTCTTTTCAGATGAGGATAGTCTTTCAGAAATGCCCTGAGTGTATCACGGAGACGCTCCTGCTCATCCCCGGGTCTTCTCACAGGTGGGCACGTCAGAAGTGCTTTGTCACAGTCAGCCCTTGATTTCAGAAAAAAGATAGCGGGCAACAGATCAACTTCTCTCAAATAGCCAATTATTTTCCCGTAATCTATCTTTTCGGGTCTCCCCCTCCTTCGGGACGGATGAGATGAGAGAAATTCTTTGACCTTTGGAGTGAGCCCCTTGCCGCCACCCAAAGGACTTATAAGGCCGTCCGGGAACAAAAAAAGGGTTTCCATGGGGACAGGACGATCGTCCGAGCGAACGATCCTGTTGGGGCACTCGCGGATTTTTTCAAGCCAGGCGCACACCTCTTCGGCGTTTGAGATGGTAGCGGACAGAAGCAGGAATCGTACCCGTGGAGGGAGATAGATCAGGACCTCTTCCCAGACTACACCCCTTTCAGGATCACTCAGGTAATGGGCTTCGTCCAGGATAACCAGGTCGGCTCGAATGCTGACGCCCTTGTGCATTGCATCATAAAGCTGGTTTCGAAGGATTTCGGTCGTGCCGACAATGACGGAGGCCCCCGGGTTCTCTTTTCGATCCCCCGTCAGGATACCGCATTGGTCAGGTCCAAATTCGCGGGAAAACTCCTGGTAGATTGAATTGGAAAGGGCTTTGAGCGGCGAGGCGTACCAGACACGCAGGCCCTTCGAGAGATAGACAGCAATGCTCTCGGAGGCTATCCAGGTCTTTCCCGCGCCCGTTGGGGCGCTGACGAGGACATCATAATTTTTGATAAACTCGAGGGCTTCCAGCTGAAAGGGGTCCGGTTGGAAGGGCTTTGGTTCGGGAACGCCAATCTTCCGAAACGTTGCCTTCAGTCCCGGGTCTATCCTGGCCCTCTGCGGCCTTACGCGCGTTCTTTTCCCGGCCGGGGGTCTTTTTGTGCTTTGTCGCCGCGGGTGGCCTTTTCCCCGATAGGAATGCTTATAGGTTTTGCGATTTGACATTAGCTATCGGTCATTTTACCAGTTCCCCTGCAACAAGATCCATGTCTCTGAGGCTGTCCCGCAGCGCATGCCCCAGGTTGAGGGAATTGAGCTCTTCCGCTGTCTCATCGATTCTCCGTTCACAACCGGACACAATCTTTAGGCCATTGACATAGATTTTTTCAACGGCCTCCCTGGCAAAGAGCCTTGCCGCGGCCTTCAGAAAATCCGGAGAGCGATTCTGACCCTCTGTATGTACCGCGGCCTTGTGACAGAGGGCACAGCCCACCTCGGCCCACGTCATCATGTCTGCCATCAGGAACATCACATGTTGCGATTTTGTCAGCTTGTTTTTTCGAGCGCTCAAAATAACACTGCTCAAAGTTCGCATCGCCTTCGCAAGAAGAGGTCCACCCGACTCTTCAGAAAGCCCATCAAGCCCGTCCGCCATTTCCCCGTAAAAACCTCCCTTTGACCGGACCGTGTTCCTGAGCCGAAACATGGAGATAATATTCCGCTGTATTTCGCTTGTCCCTTCATATATTGTCAGTATCTTAACGTCTCTCTTGATTCTTTCGACCTCGTATTCCCGGATATATCCATATCCGCCGAATGCCTGTATGGCATCGTTGGCCATGGCATCGCCTGCCTCAGTGGCAAAATACTTGGCGATTGAACCTTCCACTTGAAGGCCCTCTTCCTCGGTATCAAGCCTTCTGGCCGTCATCTCGATAAATGCGCGGGCCGCCTCCAACTTAACCGCGTTCGGGACCAGGAGTTTGTGTGTGTAGCCCTGTTTTTCAGCCAAAACCGTTCCAAATTGAACCCTTTCCTTGGCATATGCAATGGCCCGCTCCAGGGCAGCGGTTCCCCCTCCCAGACCGAATGTAGCCACCATGAGCCTTGTGTACCCAAACACCTCATTGGCCAGCTTCAGACCCTGGCCTTCCACGCCCCCCAACAGATTTTCAACGGGAACAAAGAGGTCGTCCAAGGTCAAAGGACAGGTATCAGAGGCCCGGATTCCATGTTTATCCTCATGCTTTCCCGGAATGAGCCCCTTGGACCCGGCTTCCACAACAAAAAATGAAGGACCCCCGGGGGCTTCGGCAAGGATGGTGTACAGTTCTGCCACACCGCCATTTGTTATAAACTGCTTCTGGCCATTGAGCTTGTAGCCAATGACCTTACCTGCGTCATCCAGCACGGGTTCGGCTTTTGTCTTGAGAGCCTGGACATTTGAGCCTGCCTCAGGTTCAGTGACCCCATACGCCACCATAAGGCCCTCAGTGGCGATTCTTTCGATATACTTTTTTTTCTGTTCAGGTGTCCCGCCCACTCTCACAGGATCCATCCCAAGACATATACCCAGCAAAGACGTGGCTGTGGCCAGGTCCATCTTTGCCATCCGCTCTGATACGATACTGATATCCATGGCCCCAGCGCCAAGTCCGCCATACTCTTCCGGAATAAAGATCAAATGAAGCGCAATTTCAGGGCCCAGCATAAAGCGCATCAGTTCTTCAGGAAACTCCCCGCTTTTATCCAATTCCAGCCGGGTCTCAAGGGTGAGTTTCTCTTTTTCAATCTTTTCGATTGTGTCAAGCACCATCGATAAAATGTCAGGATCCATTCTTCCCTGTTGTGCCATTAAGTATCCCTCCTTGCAGTAGTACTATTGTCATATCCGCTACCCGAGATTCTTGATCGAACAACCAAGAGCGCGATTGCGGGTTCTGCTCGATTTAACGAGAATGGTGGCCATTTTTATATGATTACCCCTTAACTTGTCAATACGTTTGACACCCGGATCCCACAGGACCCAGACAAGAACAGGGTGTGGTTTCATCGGGTTGAGCAAAGGTCTGATTTTTAAATTAACACAGGCCATATTTGAATGCAAACGTCCCTGGACCAGTCCTTGATAAACAAAAGATCTTGATTTGACCGAATTACTCCTTTACATACTTACGTTGTATCTATAAAAGTTCACTCCAATAGGGTTTTGGGGGATCGACGTGGTGAAACATGCAAGGAGGCGGATGAATGCGCGAACTTAACACCGAGCAAATCATATGTGACGTGGGTGGAATCAAGTTCGGAGGGCAACCCGGCCAGTATCCCACAGTTGTCTGTTCTTCCATTTTTCAAAAAGGAGACCGGGTTTTTGAAGGCAAACGTAAACAGGGGTTTGATGAGAAAAAGGCCAAAAGACTTCTCAAAACCCAAGATGGTTTGTGGGCTCAAACCGGTGTGCCCGGGATGGCAGATATTGTGGCCAATAGCGGGAAGGAATTTGAACGCTATATTGACTTTGTCACATCGATTAGCGATATGCCATTTTGCGTGGATGCCTGGAAAATGAAACCCAAGTTGGAGGGGGCTGCTTATTGTGCGGAAAAAGGCTTGCTTGACAGGATGTTTTATAACAGTCTCACGGTCTGGGAAAAAGATCTGGAAACCGAAATCCGTGAAATCTCTCAAATCGGTGTAAAGCATGTTTTACTTGTCTCTTTTGATATGTCAGACCAGACCCCAAAAGGACGAATCACGGGCACCCAAAGGCTTTTGGACGCAATTGAGAAAGCCGGGGCCCGGTTTGATAGCATCTTTGTGGACACATCGGTCATGAACGGCCCCGCCACCGCCTTTTGCGGGATTGCCAACCGGATGATAAAAGAAAAATGGGGGTTTCCAGCCGCAAGTGCTCCTTCAAATGGCTCCTATATGTGGAAAGAGGCCAGGGACCTTTGGGGGTTCAAAGGTTGGTCTGCCGCAGATGCCGGTCTGGAGGCTTTAGCCGCCTTTACATACCACGACATGATTTTTTCAGGTCCCATGGCGGGTGCCGCAAGAATTTTTCCTGCCATTGCCATGACAGATGCCTTTGCTGCCACCTGGGCGTTTTATGAGACAGGAAGGCTGCCGGAAGATAAAAACCATCCGTTAAACAAGCTGTTCCCTGATTTCGCGGCACAATTAAAGGGGATGCAGCCTGAGGTGTAAATAAGGCCTGAAAGTGAACATGATAATGGAATTTTTACACAGGAGGACAGTAACCTATGAACACAGAACTTAGTCCCAGAGACCGAGTGCTCCGGCTTTTCAGAAAGGAAAAAATTGATCGTCTCCCTGCCTTTAGTGGCATGGGGAACATAACCGTTCAAGGCCTCGATAAAAATGGCTTGAAATTCGCAGACATTCATGTGGATGCGCGTAAAATGGCAACTGTGGCTGCATCCACCTATCAACTTTTTGGTTTTGAATGTGCCGTGGTTCCGTTTGATATGGGGGTTGAAGCCGAGGCACTGGGCGCGGAAATCAATTTTTATCCCCACCACACCGATATTGTCTATCCCACCATCTCCAAAAAGGTGTCGGAAAAAGTAGCGGATCTTGATCTTATTGTGCCATCCGATCTGGCGAAAAAGGGAAGGATACCCCTGGTTGTAGAGGCAATCGGCATATTAAAAGAAGAAGTGGGAGATCAGGTGGCTGTGGGAGCATGGGTCCTGGGCCCTTACACATTGGCGGGTCAACTTGTGGACATAAGTGACCTGGCAAAAATGGCATTCAAAAAAAAGGACATGGTGAACGACCTGTTGGACATCCTGGACGGGGTGCTCATCGACATATCAAAAATTTACCGGGATGCCGGCGCCGATTATATCACCATCCGTGAAATGGGAGCAGGACCTGACATTTTGAGCCCAAACATGTTTAAAACCCTTATTCGGCCGCATCTTAAAAAAATCCTTGGGGCCATAGAATCCCCTAAGATTTTACATATTTGCGGGGATACAAATACCATTGTTGAAGACATGGGGCGTTGCGGGGCTGACGGCATCAGCGTGGAGCAAAAAAATGACGTTGCTGAATCCCGGAAGGCGGTCGGCTCTGAACTGCTGATCCTGGGAAATGTCGACCCTTACGGGGTGATAGTAAAAGGACCCCCCGCTGACATCGACACAGCCGTAAAAGAAGCCATAGCAAACGGTGCGGATGCCCCCTGGCCGGGAGACGATATTTTCCCGACAGTGCCTCCGGAAAACATGGAAGCATTTATCGCTGCAACAAAAAAGTATGGCACCCTTTCCGGGTAATCGTTTACTGTGGAGTAGTAATTGCCCAAAAGAAATGGCAGGATACAAGGGTACCCCAAATCCGTATGAAATCAGGCATAATTTATAAAGGATATCACGTGAAACAGGCAAAAATAATCTTTCAACCTTCGGGCCGACAAGGGAAAGCGCCGACGGGTGTCACCGTAATCGAGGCCTCAAGACTCCTGGGTGCAGATATTGAGTCGCTGTGCGGCGGAAAAAAAACCTGCGGAAAATGCAAAATTCGGGTTGAAGAAGGCCTTTTCCAAAAGTTTGGGATAAAATCTTCCGGCACTCATTTGACTCCTTGGGAGGCGGAGGAAGGCAAATACATCACTGCGGACGAAAAAGACGCCGGGTACCGGTTGGGTTGTGTCGCCAGAGTTAAGGGGGATGTCCTGGTTTTTGTCCCGGAAGAGTCGAGGGCTGGGAAACAAGTGGTCAGCAAAAAAGCCCGCGACATCCACATTGACCACAACCCGACCGTAAAGATCTATCACATAGAAATGCAGCCACCCACCATCGATGAACCTGTAGGTGATTTCGAGAGAATTTGCAGAGAAATGGAAAAGGGTCATGGCCTCAAAGATCTGACAGTCGATTTGTTTACCCTGCGTCAAATCCCGACAGCACTGCGTGACGGGGATTGGAAGGTGACGGTGAGTGTCTGGAATGACAGGGAGGTCATCCGGATCCGGTCCGGCAAGGTCGAACATGCCTATGGCCTCGCGATTGACATCGGGACAACCACGGTGGCCGGATACGTTTGCGATCTCACCACCATGGAGGTAATCGATACAGTCACTCTCATGAATCCCCAGTGCAAGTATGGCGAAGACGTGATGGCCCGCATCGCTTTTCATGTGACCACGGAAGATGGCCTCACGAGGATGAGTGACGATATTATTGAAGGACTTAATTGGCTCATTGACGAGGCCGTCAAAAACACGCACCCACCCAAAAAAAAAGGACCGGGGAGACAAGACATATCTAAGGCTCTCAAAAGAGGATATTGAAGACATAACCATTGTGGGCAATACAGCCATGCATCACATCCTGCTCAAGCTCAACCCGAAATTCCTGGGTAGCGCCCCTTTTCCACCGGTGATTCACCGCAGCCTGGATATAAAGGCGAGAGACCTGGGTATCAACATAAATCCCTCATCCTATGTTTTTATGCTCCCCAACGAGGCAGGTTTTGTGGGAGCAGATAACGTGGGTGTGCTGATCGCCGAAACGCCTTATAGATCAGATAATATGCAGCTCATTATAGACATCGGTACGAATGGCGAACTGGTCTTTGGGAACAAAGAAAGGATGCTATCCGCTTCCTGTGCAACAGGACCAGCCCTCGAAGGGGCACAGATTCAATTTGGCATGAGGGCGTCGCCAGGTGCCATCGAGCGGTTCACATTGGATCCGGAAACATATGAGGTCGATTACAAAGTCATCGGGCGTGAAGCGTGGCGGCGGTATTCCGAACCCAACGAGATGAAATGCAAGGGCATATGCGGATCGGGGGTTCTGGACGTGCTCGCAGAACTCTACCGGGCCGGTGTGGTTACCAAAAGCGGCGCCTTTTCAAAAAAACAGACATCCAACCGTTTTCGCAGAAACCCCGAGGATAACAGTGCGGAATTTGTTATTGCGTGGAAGAAAGAGACGTCCATTGGCAGGGATATTGTATTGACTCAAAAGGATATACGAGAGATCCAATTGGCAAAAGGGGCGCTTTACTGCGGTTGCAAATTGTTAATGCGCCGAATGGGAGTCGAGAAACTGGACACGGTCAAGATTGCTGGTGCCTTTGGTACCCATGTGGACAAACAAAAAGCGCTTACCATCGGGCTTTTCCCTGACTGTGATATAGAAAAAGTTGTCTCAGTGGGAAACGCAGCGGGTGACGGGGCGCGGATCGCCTTACTTAATCGGGAAAAACGTTCCGAGGCCGACTGGGTGGCCAGACATGTTGAATATATTGAACTGACCGTGGAGAAAAACTTCCAGGAACAGTTTATTGAATCCCTTGAAATCCCCCATATGACAGATAAATTCCCACATCTGGAAGGGTTGGTAAAAGAGATTCCTCACCGGGAATAAACCACAAGCAAGCCCCTGTTCTCTTGGGGTACTTTGATGCAATCTCTTCAAAATCCAGGGTGAAAAAAGGTCTGCATGCTAAAAAAGGGACTTACTCAAATATATACAACCAAGACCGACCAATTGAATTTTGCCCCCATTGGGTTGAGCCTCAGGGCCTGCGGTCAGGGTCTCCGGGTTTTGATGGTCTTCCTTGCCCCCAACGAATTTGCAGATGAGGCCACCATCGCCGCCTCACTCCTCGCACCCAATCTTTCAATCGATTGTTCAGCCGTTAAGAATGGAAGAGGTGCTATAACCGACAAAAGCCACTCTTTATTGATTGCCGAAGCCTTTAAACGGCTCAAAATGGCGGCCCTCAGTGGAAAATTTGACATGGTCGTTCTATACGGTCTCCATGAAATACTAAACAGAGACCTTTCCTCCTCGAACGATATTCTGGATCTGATAAAAAGAAAGGCTTCCTGCGTCGAACTTGTCCTTGCAGGTCAGGATGTGAGCGAGGAGATCATCAATGAGGCAGATCTTGTTACCAAAATGGTTCTCCAGCGCTCCGAGAGAGTCCCTGATGCAGACCGTGGGCTTGTTGAAGTAATTACCGGAAATGGCAAAGGAAAAACCACCTATTGTCTGGGAAAGGCCTTCCTCTCGTCATGCAAAAAAATCCCAACACTTATCCTCCAGACCATAAAATCCCCAAGACGTTATGGGGAAGTTATTGCAATTGAAAAATTGGACTATATAGACATCAAAACAATGGGGAAGGGGTTCCTGCATGCAAAAGGTGCTGAATTTGACAAAAAGCACAAGGACGCTGCCCATCGGGCCTGGGAAAAATCTCTCAGAGAAATTTTCTCAAGGCAGTATGGCCTGGTAGTTCTGGACGAAATAAACATCGCCACCCATTATGGCCTGATAAATCCTGAAAGAATCAGCGAAATGCTTTTTCTAAAACCAAAAAACCTGAATCTCCTTTTGAGCGGTCGAAACGCACACCCCATAGTGACGGCATCAGCATCACGCGTGATAGAGATGAAAGAAATCAAACATCCTTTCAAAAAGGGGATCAAGGCGAGAAAAGGGATTGAGTTTTAGCATGAAAGATTGGGAGCAATTGGAGGGCATCAATTCTCCGGGAACTTGATCATTTTTCCATCCGAGGATGCCTTTCTTGCGTTGCAGCCAAGATAGAGGGGTTTTCCAACAAAAGTAATGAAAGAAATCTGGATCATAGGATCAGGCCAATTTGGATCGCTTGCTTATCAGAGATTATCAAAAACTCTCAAAGATACCCATTTTGTCCTGATAGATTCTGTCAAAGAAAATTTTCCGGGAAGCAACGACAGGGGATTGGCCTTTGAACAAGCGGACGGAATCGAGTTCCTCAAAGAAAATCTATCCACCTCTAACTGCCCGGACTGGATCATTCCCGCAGTACCCCTTCATGTTGCTGCCGAGTGGATTTTGGCCCGATTAGGAGCCGGGCGAATCAGACGCCTCAAATTGCCCAATGAAATTGACCCACTTCTCCCCAACCCTGTTCGCGGGACCGACGGTAGCATCTACGTCAGTCACGCTGATTTTTTGTGTCCGGATAACTGCGCCGAGCCCCGCGATATCTGCACAATGACCCGGAAAAAAAGAAAAAGAAACATGTTTGAGGTTCTTGAAAACTTGCAATTACCTTCATATGGATCGCTGGTGATTCGAAGCCACCAACTGGGACCTGGTATCGGGGGATATCGCCCGGAGCAGCTTTTTTCGTTGATGGACAAGGCAAAAAAAACAACAGACAATCTCCTGGCAAGTACCGCCTGCCGTTGCCATGGGGTGATGACCGGTCTCAAGAGGTTGTAGGGGATTGAAAAAGAGTCTGGTATCAATTCCAAATTTAACTTGACATTATTTAAAAACAAATTATCATAATATTAACTATTAAGGCCCGACCTTTTTGGCAGGCCGGTTTCGTTCTGAGGGGAAGATCCATTTGTCAAGAGTGGCAACCTGAAGTTTGAAGCAATTGGAAATTGATCGAAAGGAGGATGTCACTATGGCTAATGGAACCGTAAAATGGTTTAATGACCGCAAAGGGTATGGGTTTATTGAACAAGAAGATGGTCCTGATGTGTTTGTTCACCATTCAGGAATCAATTCAACCGGGTTCAAATCGTTAAACGAAGGTGACAATGTCACCTTTGACATTGAACAAGGTCAAAAAGGGCCCACTGCAACAAACGTCAATGTAGCATAGCTCACCGTGTTGATCAGAAAGAAGGGTGCTCCATCGAATTGTTGTGGAGCGCCCTTTTTGTTTGGCCTTTTAACACCCCTTCCATGACAACGGAAACACGGAAACCAACAGACATATCACTCACGTGCTTCTGGTCAGCTTTGGAGCAGGCCTGACATGGGACGTTTCCATGTTGAAGTGGTCCATTTAGGACTTGCGCAGAAATAACTTCGCAGAATTGGCACAAGCCCTTATGATTTATTTCCGGCTGTCAGAAGAAGATAGGGCGTTTCCATATATGTCTTTACCCTCTTTAGAAAACGACCCCCATTCGCCCCGTCAACAATTCGGTGATCAAACGTCAGACTCAGGGTCATCCTCTGGCCTACTTTGATCTCGCCGTTCTCCACCACCGGTTTCTCCACGATCTTTCCCACCCCCAGGATACCGGTCTCAGGTGGGTTTAGGATTGGTGTAAAGCCCTCAACATCCAAGAATCCCAGATTGGTTAAAGTAAATGTCCCCCCTCTAAGATCGTCCAACACCAATCTCTTGGATTTTGCCTTATTTGCCAGTTCGTCTATTTCCTTTTGTATGGCTATCAGGTCTTTTTTGTTTGCATCGCGGACAACAGGAACAACGAGGCCTTGTTCAACATCCACGGCCACACCCAGATTTACCGACTCCCACAACCAGATTTCATCACCAATAACACTGGAATTCATCTGAGGGTGCTCCTCGAGAACCCGGGCAAGGATCTTTATCAAAATGGTATTATAAGAGATACGGATGTTCTCATTTTCGGGGGCTTCACCCAGAACCTTTCGGAAGCGGACCATCTCCGCAGCATCAACCTCCATGGTGATGGTAAGTTGTGCTGACTCCTGCAGGCTCTGGTGCATTCGTTCAAAGATCACCTGTCTGACACCTCTGATGGGCACAACTTCTTTGACTTCTTTTAGTGATGCTGCACCGGGTTTTTCCGCTACCTTTTCCCCTCCGGCTTTCGCTTCTATTGCCCGCTGTACATCTTTCTTTATAATGCGGCCGCCGGGGCCTGAGCCATTTATGGAACCCAGGTCGATATCACTTTCCTCTGCCATCCTTCTGGCCACGGGGGATATTCTTATCTTTACGACGTCGCCCCCAGCAGATGCTTGTTCGATGTCTTTTTCAACGATGCGACCACCGGGCCCGGTGCCCTCAACGGTTGAGAGATCAACGCCCTTCTCTTTTGCCAGCTTTCTTGCCCTTCCCGAGATCTTTATTCTTGTTGTATCACCGGTTTCTTTTTGACTCAGACGCTTCCGAATGTCAGCGACGTCAATTTTATCATCATCCTTCTTGTCATCGGAGAGAAATTCGGTCGTATCAATTGTCTCTCCCGATTCTCCCACAACCCCGATAGTCGCAAATATCTCGCTCTTCTCTCCCTCAGGAACAATTATTTTTAGAAGGACCCCATCAGCCGGTGATTCAACCTCGAAAACGACTTTTTCCGTTTCCACTTCGCAGACAGGTTCCCCTTTTTTGACAGTGTCACCTTCGACCTTTAGCCACTTTACAACTCTTCCTTCTTTAATATCCTGCCCGGCCTGGGGCATTATGATCTTTGTTGCCATGATATGCGTTCATCCTCAGCTAGATAAATTGTGGTAATAAAAAAAAGCGAGATCCGCCGACTCAGGTGATCCTGATGATGGCTTCCACGATATCCTCGGTCGTTGGAATACACACTTTTTCCAATTCAAGGTTATACGGAATTGACGTGTCCAAACCACAGACACGCAGAACCGGCCCGTCCAGATCGTCATATGCCTCTTCCATGATCATGGCGGCAATGTCGCCGCCAATACCACCCCGTTTGCACGCCTCGTGGACAACGATAACCCGGCCTGTTTTTCTGGCTGACTCAAGAATGAGTTTTTCATCCAGGGGTTTAAGCGTCCTCAAGTCAACCACCTCAACACTGATACCTTCTTTCTCCAGAACCTCCGCTGCTTCAAGACACTTAAGGGTCATATAGGAATAGGTCAACAGAGTAACATCTGAGCCCTCCTTTTTCACATCCGCTTCGCCAAAGGGAATCAGATATTCCTCATCAGGCACATCTCCCTTGGTCATATATAATAGCTTGTGTTCGATGAATATGGTTGGTTGGTCGTCGCGTATGGCCGATACCAGAAGGCCATAGGCATCATATGGCGTAGAGGGCATGACGACCTTCAGGCCCGGAATATGATAAAACAAGGCTTCCAGACTCTGGGAGTGTTGGGCTGCCAGCCCATTTCCCGCGCCCCCCTGGGTCCTCAGAACCATGGGAACTTTTCCCTGACCACCGGACATGAATTCGAATTTGGCGGCCTGATTGACGATTGCGTCCATGGGCACGGTAGTAAAATCCACAAACAGGATATCCACAACAGGTCGTGTACCGACAAGGGCTGCCCCAACCGCTGCGCCGGTAAATGTTGCCTCGGCCAGGGGCGTGTCTATAACACGTTCAGCACCGAATTCGTTAAACAATCCTTCCGTGACCTTAAAAGATCCTCCTCGTTCGCCGATATTTTCTCCCAAAACAAAAACCGTCGGGTCTTTTCTCATTTCTTCAAAGAGAGCCCGATTCAAAGCTTCCCTATACATCATCTCAGCCATGTCATTACTCCTGTTCAGGGGAATTCATTAAAAATTGGGTATACTTGCCAAAAACTCCTCCACCGATGGTTGCGGGCTGTTCTTGGCAAATTCTATAGCCTCTGAGAGTTCCAGTTCCACTTGATCTTCCACTTCTTTTACCTTTTTTTTCCCTTTGATCTTGCCCCTGAGAATATCAAGCGGGTCTCTTGCCTTCCATTCTGCCAGGACTTTCTGGTCCATATAATCCCCGGGATCATTTACGTGATGACCGCCGTGACGGTAGGTTTTGGCTTCAATCAGCGTTGGCCCTTCCCCATTGAGAGCCCTTTCAACTGCACTCTTTGTGGTAAGATATACTTCGACGGCGTCATTTCCATCAATACAGATACCCGGCATCCCGAAGGCAGGGCCTTTGCACGCCAAATCACAGTTTCCAAAGGAGCACTCAACCGGGGTTGAGACAGCATAATGATTGTTTTCAAGCATAAAAATGACCGGCAATTCAAGGGTTGCTGCAAAGTTCATGGATTCGCCGAACACCCCCTGGTTGGCGGCGCCGTCACTAAAAAAGACCAAAACAACCTGTTTGTCCTTTCTGACCTTGATCCCCATGGCAGCGCCCGTAGCGATGGGAAGCCCCGCGCCAACGATGCCGTTGGCCCCAAGATTGTGATTCTCCTTGCTGAAAATATGCATGGAGCCCCCCCGGCCGTTGCAGTATCCCGTGGCCCGGCCCATAATTTCAGCCACCATCAACTTCAAATCAGCACCCTTACTGATGCAATGCCCGTGACCCCGGTGGGTGCTCACGATATATGCCTCAGGTCCCACAGCCGCGCAAGCGCCCGCTGCGATCGCCTCCTCACCCAAATATGGATGCAGATAGCCTCGAACAAGTCCCTGGCGATAAAGATCCATGGCTTTGATTTCAAATTGACGTGTCGCATAGGCGCTGCGGTACATCTGCAACAGAATTTTTTCCGGAACATTTGACAAAGAACCATTTTTCTTTGTGGCTTTTTCTGTGGGTGACATTTTACTCATTTTTTCCTCCTCACGGATATTGATTCGGATCATCTACAGTCAATATATTCGTGCCAGTGGGGGCTGAAAGAGAACCACACCCCCAAATCACGTCTGCGCAAAACCATCCTTTACAAAACACTCAATTTAGTACAATATTATAATGTTATTTTAATGGTCAAGAAAAAAGCGTCTATTTTTGGTATTGTGTTATTTTTTGTGCCATTGTAATTGGAGGGTTGGTTTGTCAAAGCAAATAATTTGGTCGATTTATTTTTCACATGCCTGTGTTTTTGTCCTGATCTTTGGTTTTGGCTTGACAATAACAGAATATGGGAATATTACGCATCCACAACACTAAACTATCTGTCTGCAAAGAGGCCTAGGGTATAATATTTCTGCTACCAAACGCAAGAGGGGTAACTCACAATGGTTATTGATCAACACTCAAAAATTCCCCTTTACTATCAACTCAAGGAAGATATCAAACAAAAAATACTACGGGGAGACCTTAAGGAAGGTGATCTTCTTCCTTCAGAGCGCGAATTCAATGAACGATATGATATCTCCTCGACCACTATCCGGCGCGCCCTAAACGACCTGGTTCATGAAAATCTTCTCGAAAGAAAGGCGGGAAAAGGCACATTTGTCCGTATCGGAAAGGTAAGGAGAGACCTGCGAAAAGTCTTAGGCTTTACCCAGAACATGAAGGAGATGGGTATGACTCCCTCAACACAGGTTATGAGCAAAAAATTGGTCCCTGCAATACTTTTGCAAGGGAGAAACTTGGCTTAAAAAAAGGGGCCCAAATCGTCAAGCTAAATCGGCTGCGTTTGGCCAATGACACCCCCATGATGCTCGAAACCAGATATATCCGAACTGATTTATGCCCGGACATACAAAACCAGGGACTCTCTTCTTCACTGTGGAAGGTTTTTGAGGATGTATACGGGTTCAAGCCATACAGGCACTCTCAAAACTTGAGAATTGCTAAGATTTCGGGCAATTCGGCTACCCTTCTTGGACTAAAAGGCAACTCGGTTGTTTTCCTTATAAAAGGGGTGACCTATCTCGAAAATGGCGAGGCAATCGAATGTGAAGAATCCTTTTATCGTAGTGACAAATATGACCTGGCATTTGAAGGCATAATAGAGTAACCGGACTTGAGTGCCCGCCTAAAAACCCCTGGAATCACATGTCGCGATAACCACACCCCAATGCGAGCCTCCGAAACTTCTAACTCGTTTTTTCAAAGATCTCGATAACAACGTTGTCCGGTCCTTTAAAATAGGTAATTTTTGGGCCGTTTTCTCTTGCCACCATTGGCGGTGCATTAAATTCAAAGCCAAGCGACGTTATCCTCTCGTATTCTTTATCCACATCATCAACTAAAAAGGCCAAATGGGTAAGACCGGGTTCAGCCTGTCCAATATGTTTGTTTTGTTTTTTCAAACCATCATTCTTATAGTCCAGCAACTCAATTCTGATATTACTTTTTTTGACAACACACACGTCCATGTCTACATCCTTTACACCCACAATCCGGCTTATCTTTTCACCTTCGTTGTGGGTTCGATATTCCTCTTCCATTCCCATCACTTCGGTGTAAAATTTGACAGATTTCTCAAGATCCTTTACACCTATTCCAACATGAAGAAATTCTCTTACCATAATTTGTTCTCCTTAATTCGTTGAGTTACGGTAAATTGTGCAATTCTTGAAAAGAGCATCTTTACTTCAAACCAGCATCAAAACGTATTGCCGTGTTTCACGGATCATAGCCAAACTACCAAGAAAACGAAATTAATGTCAAAGCGGCAAATCCGGTGCTTGAACTCCAAGTAGCCTTTCAGATTTTATTGGAGGTTACAAGCTATTTTTTGAGTATCTTAACAGGCAAAAGTGTTATTTATTTTCTTAAATTATCTCTTGATCCAAGACCCGCGATTGGCGGCAGTTTGGTAGCGAAACAAATTGAAAAACCTCGTTGAATCAGTTAATATTGGTACGACAAAGCAACACAAACTGAACCAACGAGGTGAGAATCAGATGATAAAATAAACAGTACTTCCTTTCAAGTCTACGGACCTCCTGGAGGAATTTTTTTCCCCGCGACAACGCGCCAACTATAAACTCATCCAAAACCAATCGCGGATTTTGGGGGTTACTTTTTCATTGACTCACAAGGGGAATTTCTATATTGTTTTTCCTCGAAAAAGCAAGTTTTTATCACCTAACCATCACTTCTACTCCCTGGTGACAAAACTGATGACTCGGCACCACAGAGGATCGCCCGAGAAGGAGAAGAACGATGCACAGACAGGTAAAAGCAAACCCGTTTGGCGGACAGGTTATCCGAAAGGGCGATCTGAAATATGCTTTGGCTGCGACCGATTCCTTTGTTGCTGAGGTCGATCCCGACGAGATTTTCGAGGTGGAAACCGAACTGAATATTGGCGGTCATCTCATCCACTCACTCAATGAGAAGCTTAGCCATTCCGACGTAACGCTGCCCTTTGCCAACCCGGCGACCGGGCCGATCCGCGTCTGCGGCGCTAAGCCAGGCAACATGCTGACGGTCGAGGTTATCGAAGTGGGCGTCCACGGTTTGGGCTTCACCGCCCTGTGGCCAGGTATCGGCATCTTCCCGGATTGGGTCCGGCGCAAAGAATTTGGATTGCAAAATCGAAACGTCCTCGTCGAGCATGGAATCGTCCATTGGAGCGACACGTTGAAGCTCCCGGCCAAGCCTATGATTGGGCTCATCGGCGTGGCCCCTGTTGCCGGCGGCGTGCTCACCATCGACAACGGAACCCATTCACACTCCACATAAGATCGG